>CEUL01094013.1_pt1 | contig 13628 bp, 12 predicted proteins | sample 427021 | NCBI WGS metagenome assembly CEUL01 (sample SAMEA2622800, study PRJEB7988) | marine metagenome | isolation source: saline water (ENVO:00002010), including | reverse complement strand
CTTTTATTAGAACGTGCTTCTTTGATGGGATTGACAGCACAAGAAATGACTTGTCTTGTAGGGGGCATGAGAGTACTAGGAACCAATCATGAGTCAGCAAAAGACAAAGGAGTACTGACAAGTAAAGTTGGTGCTTTAACAAATGATTTCTTTATTAACCTGTTAGACATGAAATATATTTGGAAACCGACTGGTAAAAATTCTTATGATATGGTGGATCGTAAAACTAATAAAATTAAATTTACTGCATCTAGAGCCGACTTAGTTTTCGGTTCAAACTCAATTTTAAGATCTTATGCAGAGGTTTATGCTCAAGATGATAATAAGGAAAAATTCATAGAAGATTTTGTTAAAATTTGGACAAAAATTATGAATGCAGATAGACAATTACATTAAAAATTAATTTAAAATGACAGAATTAACATCAGGAATATTTAACGCTTCAAAAAAAGTCTATGAGTCGAATAGAGGATCGATATTAAGAACAATTGTTTACACAATTGGTCATTTTGCTATTGCGATTACCGTTTTAATGTTAGTTGCAGATGTGTCTTTCTATATTGCCTTAACGGATGCAATAGTTGAACCTCTAGCAAATTCTGTATGGTATTTTCTTTTAGATAAGTTCTGGGCCTCAAAAGTGCTAAAAAAAAAGAAAAACTAAAGCCTACCTTTTAAGTATTGTTTTTGTATCCAACCAGAGAAGTTTCCAGTTTTTACTTTACACCAATCCTCTTTGCATTTCTTTATTAAAAACAATCTTCCTTTATCAGCAGTTGCAACTGGCTTAGAAAACTTTGAAGGTCTTTTAAAAATCATAGAGCCGTTAGAAGTATTAAGTGCAGCTTTTTTCTTTGACAGTTGGGAAATATGAATCCATCCAGAATTATTTTCATGATCTAATATTTTTCTAAAATTATATGATTTATCTGTAACCAAAACCGGAAGGTATTTTTTATTATAAATAAGCTTTACAGGATGCTGAAGCGAGGGTCCTTGTCTTAAATTTACCTTGTCATTTCTAAGCGTCATATAATATTCAGCATGAGCATATGATGAAAAAATCAAGATACTAAAAAAAATTATTCTATTAACCATGGATATGTTTGTTTACACATTTTTGATTTTTTAATAATTTAATTTTTCTAAAGTTAATATTAAGGGCATTGAAAATCATAATTTTTCCTTTCAAAGTATTTTTAACATTTAAAATTGATTTAATTACTTCATTTGCCTGAAGTATACCAGCGATACCAGCAAGTGTTGTCATAATACCATCTGTCTCGCAATTTATTTCTACATTTGGATCTTCAGACATAAAACACCTAAAGCAAGCAGTTTTCTCTCTAAAATCAAAATTAAATAACTGTCCGTCAAATTTACTTATCGCAGAAGAAATAAGTATTTTTTTTTTACTCAAACAATAATCATTTATTAAAAATCTAGATTTGAAGTTGTCAGTACCATCACAAATTATTTGATAATTTTTTGCAATTTTATTTATATTTTCCAAAGTAATTTTTTTATTAAAAATTTTTGTATTAATTTTGTTGTTAATTTTTTTAATCATATTTCTAGATACAGATGTCTTATATTTTCCAATATCTTTTTTTGTAAAAAGGATTTGCCTGCTTAAATTAGATAATTCAACTTTATCATTATCAACAATACCAATATTGCCAACTCCTGAATAAGCTAAATATAATATCAATGGGCAACCTAAACCTCCTGCCCCCACTACCAAAACTTTAGATTTCAAAATTTTTTTTTGACCAGCAACACCAATTTTCTTTAATATTAATTGTTTATAATATTTTTCGTAGTCCTCACTTTTAATTGAGTCTTTTTTCATCAGATAGAAATTTATCTATAATTTTTTTTACAACTAGGGAAGCAATAAATTTTTTTGTATTTTTCTTAATTTTTTCAACTCTTCCTTTCTTATCTATTATACTTACTTCGTTATATTCACTATTAAAACCCATCCCTTTTTTTGAAACATCATTTGCAATTATCATATCGCAAAATTTATCATTCATTTTTTTAATTGAATTTTCTATTACGTTTTCAGTTTCAGCAGAGAAACCAACAAGTAATTTTGGTCGATATCTATTATGTTTTCCCAAAAAATCTAGTATATCATCATTTTTACTAATTTTAATTTCATTAATGATTTGATTTTTCTTAATTTTATCTTTTTTTTTCAAATGTGGTTTAAAATCAGAAACAGCTGCAGCACATACAGCTATATCTGCTGGTAATTTTTTTTTCACAGCTTCCAGCATCTCTTTCCCAGAAATTACTTTTTTAACTTTTAAGTCGCTACCAAAATCAATTTTAGTTGGTCCAGATATTAATGTTGTTTTAATTCCTAATCTTGAAAGTTCTAAAGCAATTTCATAACCCTGTTTACCACTAGACTCGTTGGATATATATCTTACAGGATCTATAAACTCTTTTGTAGGACCAGTGGTAACTATCGCACTTACTTTTTTTTTTCTAAGGATATCTTTTTTTTTAAAAAACTTATCTAAAAAAGAAAATATTTGCCGTGGACTGGACATTTTTCCTTTGCCATATTCCCCGCAAGCCATGTTTCCATCTACAGGCCCTATAAATTTATATCCATAACTTAAAAGTGTTTTTAAATTATTTTGAGTTGCCTTGTGACCCCACATTTTAACATTCATTGCCGGTACTAAAAAAATATCCTTGTTGGATGCTAAAATAACCGTAGAGCCAAGATCATCTGCTGAGCCTTTGCTTAGCTTTGAAATAAAGTTCGCAGTTGTTGGGATTACTAAAATTAAATCTGCCCATCTAGAAAGATAAATATGATCCATTTTTCCATCGTTTTCTTTACTAAAAATTTCTTCAAAAACATTATTTTGAGACAAAGATGATATTGAAAGAGGAGTTACAAACTTTTTTCCGCTTTTTGTAAGAATAACTTTTACCTTGCACTTTTTTTTCAATAGAAGTCTAATTAAATCTAAAGATTTATAGGCTGAAATACCGCCACCGATAATCATTACTATTTTTTTTCTTTCTAAATTCATTTCTAATTAAAATACTATAAAAAAGACTATTACAATACCTAAAAATAATATTATTATATTGTTTCTTAAATTTTTTAATTTTAGTTCCTCAATTTGAAAATTTCTTCCACCCAGTTCGCTTAAATTCAATTTACCTTCAGCTATCATTTGTAAGGCAATATTTGCTCTATCCATAACATTTGGAAGATCTGGAATTCTCTCGATAAGTTCTTTAGATACCTCCAATGTTTTGTTAATTGTCGATTTTGGACTCTTAACATCTTTTAACCAATTTTCTAATACAGGCCTTGATACATTCCATATATTAGTATCTGGATCCAGTTTTCTTGCTACACCCTCAACTACAACCATTGTTTTCTGTAGCAAAATAAGAGGTGTTTGTGTTTGCATATTAAATTTGTCTGTAATATCAAAAAGTTGTGCAAGAAGATTCCCTCCAGAAATATCTTTTATAGATTGACCAAAGATAGGTTCTCCAATCGATCTTAAGGCCTGAGCAAAATCATCTTTTGAAGTTCCACTGGGCACTAAACCAGCTAAAAAATGTACTTCAGCAACCTTAACGTAATCTCTTTGAATAAATCCATAAAGAATCTCTGCTAAATACTTTCTATTATTTTTGTCTAGTCTTCCCATAATTCCAAAATCTACTGGCATAATATTTCCATCACTGCTAACGAATAAATTTCCTTGATGCATATCAGCATGGAAAAAACCATCTCTTACAGCCTGTTTTAAAAACGATTGAATTAAGTTTTTAGATAAATTTTTAAGATCAATATTAAGACTTTTTAACTTATCGATATCTCTTATAGAAATGCCATTTACCCTGTCCAAAGTTAAAACTTTTTTTGAGGTATAATTCCAGTATATTTTTGGTACTTTTATTCCAGAATCTCCAGACATATTTTCGTAAAGTTCACTTGCTGCCGCAGCCTCGAATCTCAAATCCATTTCGACATTAGTTATTTCTTTAAGTAAATGTATAACTTCAACTAACTTTAAACGTTTGGTTTTTTTAAAAATATTCTCTACTAAATAAGCAAGAAACATTAAGGAGTCTAATTCCTCATTAAATATTTTCTTTATATTCGGTCTAAGTATTTTAATTGCCAACTCTTTTTCTTGCCCATCGATTTTAATTTTAGCAAAATGAACTTGAGCAATTGAAGCTGCTGCAACAGGTTCGCTAAAGGATATTATGTTTTGAAAGGTTTTATCTCCAATTTCATTTCTCAATATACTTCTTGCTTCGTTAATATTAAAAGCAGGCAACCTATCCTGGAGCTTTTCTAGTTTCTTTGCAATTTGGTCACCAATAATATCTGGACGAGTAGCTAAGAATTGTCCTAATTTGATAAAAGTAGTTCCCATCTCCTCTAAAGATTTACAGAGAATTTCACCTGGGTCTTTCTCTATTTCTGAAACCTGATTATTTTTTCCAAGTGAAAAAACGTATAAAAGTAATTTTAAAGATTTTGGAACAGGGCTAATTTTATCAAAGGTCCCTACTATCCCTGAAGTTGATAATTTCCTCAAAATTTTAAATAAATTAAAAATTTTTTTAAACATTTTTATATTTTCCATCCAGAATGAATAGCAGCTATTCCACCAGTCAAATTTCTATACTCAACATCTTCAAAACCATTTTTCCTAAATAAATCAGCTAATTGCCTTTGATTATAAAATTCATCTATTGTTTTTGTTAGGTATTCGTAAGGTTCTGCGCTTCCCACAACATATTTACCGATAATTGGAATTGATTTTGAATACATTTTATAAAATTGTTTTAAGATTTCATTATCAACCTTTGAAAACTCAAGACAGAAAATTCTACCTCCAGTTTTTAAAACTCTTCTAGCTTCAGATAAAGATTTATCGATATTTGAAAAATTTCTAATACCAAAACTAACAGAATATATGTCAAACTGTTCATCTTTTATTGGCAACTTCTCAGCTGGTGAACAAATCCAATTAATATTTTTATAATTTTTCAATTTTTTTTGGGCTTTTTCTAGCATAAATTTATTTGGTTCCACACAAGTGATCTTTCCCATATTATTATTTCTTCTAGCATATACTTTAGCGATATCCCCCGTTCCCGATGCAACATCAATTAAATGATCATTTTTTTTTGGGTTCATCCAATCAATGAGTCTTTCTTTCCACAATCTATGAATGCCAAGCGACATCAAATCATTCATAAAATCATACTTATTGAAAACTTTATCAAAAACTCTTCTTGCTTTTTCGAATTTAGGTTGATTAATATTTGTCATTTTTTTAATTAGTTATATGCCAGAATTACCAGAAGTTGAAGTTGTTAGAAGATCGCTAGACTCTCTAGTTTGTGGCTTAAAAATAATAAATGTTGATATTTTAAACAATAAGTTAAGATATAAAATACCCAAGACTATAAAAAGTGCCTTAAAAAATAGGAAAATAATATCTGTCAGAAGGAGAGCAAAATATTTACTTATTGATACCGAAGATAACAATACCCTTTTAATTCATTTGGGTATGACTGGAAAAATTTTTATATTAAATAAGAGAAAGAAACTAACAATTAAAACAAGTTTTTACTATAATTCAAAGATTTTACATAAACATGATCATATTAAAATTATTTTAGGTAAATATGTAGAACTTATTTATAACGATGTTAGAAAGTTTGGTTTTATTAAATTATTAAAAACAAATTTATCAAAAAATAATAGCAATCTTTCAAATTTAGGCCCCGAACCGCTAAGTATGAATTTTAATTTCAAATATTTAAAAACAAGCTGTCTAAAGTCCAAAAAAAATATAAAAAATTTTTTAATGGATCAAAAATATATAGCGGGATTAGGAAATATTTATGTAAATGAAATTCTCTTTAAAAGCTCAATTAATCCGAAAAAAATGACCTGTTCACTTAAAATACTGGAAATAAAAAATATTGTAAAAAATACAAAAATAATATTATACGATTCAATCAAAAAGGGAGGTTCTTCAATAAAAGATTTTAATGATATTTCAGGTAAAAAAGGAAATTTCCAACAGAGCTTTATGGTTTACGATAGAGAGAGCAAAGATTGTATGAAAAAAACATGCCGAAGTAAGATAAAAAAAATATATATAAGCAATAGATCCACTTTTTTCTGCAAAAACTGTCAAAAATAATTAAATATTGACCCAAATATTTCAAACATATATACGTTCTCACAATGCCAAACACAAAATCAGCATCTAGAAGAGTCAAAAGAATAAGAAAGCAAACCCTTGTAAATAAGCACAGAAAAAGCAGATACAAACTTGCATCGAAAAAAATGAGCTCACTTATTGAAAAGGGTGATTTAAAGGAAATAAACAAATATTTTCCAATTTTCCAATCGGAGCTCATGAAAGTGGCAAAAACTGGCGTTTTGAAGAAGAAAAACTTGTCCAGAAAAATCTCAAAAATTTCCAAAAAGATTAAAAAAATCACTAAGTAGTTGTATCAATCCTTAGTTGTTGGTTTTTAAAATAATCAAAACTTAAAAAAATTTCTATTTACTAAATATAGATTAACAAAATTTAAAGTTGAATTGTTTTTTATCTTTAAAAAATAAAATTAATCTACAAGTTGAATAAATTGTTACAATTAAAATAAAATAAATCTAGAAGTTGAAATTATTTTTTTTCGTCTCTAACGATTATTTTACAACCTGGTTTGATTTTTTTTTTATTTTTTAAAAATAAAAATTGAAATAAAAAAAAAATAGTAATAAGAATAATTTCTTTTTTAATTTAAGACAGATCATATGGAAAAAAATTCTTTGCAATCAAAAACAAACTCTTTTGCTGAAGAAAATCAATTAGATTGGAATTTAATTCAAAAAAATTTTGAGGCTACATTTGGAAATCAGATTTATTCAAGCTGGCTTAAAAATATTTCGCTCATAAAAGAATATAATCATTATGTAATTTTAGGAGTTGAAACTAGGTTTTTTAGAGATTGGATCACATCAAGATATGCTGATAAAATTTTAAGTGTAATTAAAAAACATAAGTTAAGTATAAATAGGATTGAGTTTAAAATTGAAAGCGAAAGATTAGAAAACAGAGCAACAACATCTGATCAGCAAAAAAATAAAATATTCGAAATCAAAGACTCCATTTTGAATTATAGTAAATTAAACCCCAATCTAAATTTTGAAAATTTTGTTGTTGGTAAAAGTAATAAAATCGGTTTTCTTTCAGCAAAAAAAATATGCACTGACTCTTCAGGATGTAATCCATTATTTATTTACGGAGGTGTTGGTTTAGGAAAAACTCATTTAATAAACGCAATCGGCCTAGAGTTAAGTAATGAAAATAGCGTTATGTTTATTTCAGCAGAGAGATTTATGTATCAGTTTATCAAGTCGATTAAAAAAAATGAAATGGTTAATTTTAAGGATTTTTTTAGAAAGGCTAATGTCTTTATAATTGATGATATTCAGTTTATTAGAGGCAAAGAAGGATTACAGGAGGAATTTTTTCATACTTTTAATAGTTTATTTGAAAAGAATGCAAAAATTATAATTTCATCTGACAGACCTCCAAATAAACTTGATAGAGTTCAAGACAGAATAAAGTCTAGATTATCTGGAGGTCTTGTAGTTGATATTGGGATGCCGGATTATGAATTACGATTAGAAATAATAAAAAAGAAAATTTTAGAATTTCAAAATTTTTTCAAAGAATATCCAAATTTAGACAATGACGTCATCGATTTTATCGCTAAAGATACTTCAAATGTTAACATTAGAGAATTAATAGGAATATTTAATAGGATTGTAGCTTTTAGCAAGATGAGCAAAAAGCCCCTAAACGTTAACGATTGTAAAATAATATTAAAGGATGTTTACAATAGCACGAAAGTAATAAGTATAGATAAAATTCAGAACGTAACTTCTAATTTTTTCAGTTTAAACTTAGAGGATATGCTTTCTCAAAGGAGATCTCGTCCACTAGCCAGGCCAAGACAAATAGCGATGTATTTAGCAAAAAAACTTACAACAAGATCTCTACCAGAAATTGGGAGAAAATTTGCTAATAGAGATCACACAACTGTAATTCACGCTGTTAAGACTATTGAAAAGTTATCGCAAAGTAATAGTGATATCAAAAAAAGCGTAGACGAATTAAAGTCACTAATTTTGAGCGACTAAAATGCAATTTCAAATAAAGCGCGACATTCTACTAAGGTCTTTAAGTATAGCCCATAATGTTATTGAAAGAAAAAATACTTTACCAATTTTATCTAACGTTTTATTAAAAATTAAGGATAAAAAATTAAACATAATAGCTACAGACCTAGATCTTGTTTTTTATGACGAAATATCAGATTTAAAAATAGAAAAAGAGGGTAGCACAACGACCTCTGCAACAGTTTTATATGATCTTTTGAGAAAATTACCAACAAATATTGATATAAAATTTAATTTACAAAGTGAAAATAAATTAAATATTTCTGCTGAAAATTCGAAGTTTAATTTGCTATGTTTACCTGTAGACAATTTTCCAAACTTTGCGGATGATTTTGACTCGAATGGGGTAGATTTAGACAGAAAAAAATTTTTATCATTACTAAATAAAACTAAAATTTCCATGTCTAATGACGAGACCAGACATTACTTAAATGGAATCTATATTCATTTGACAGAATCTAATAAAGGGTCCTATTTAACAGGAGTTGCAACTGATAGTCACAGACTTTCTTCTAGTAGTATACCAGTCGAAAATCCAAAAAAATTTAAGCCATTTATATTGCCAAAAAAAACTGTTTTCCAATTATGTAGTTTATTAGAAGATTATGACACAAAAATCACTCTGTATTCTAGTGACACCAAAATTCAATTTAAAATAGGGAATTCAAAAATTATTTCTAAAGTTATAGATGGTAAATTTCCTGATTACGAAAAAGTGGTTCCAAAAAACAATACTAAGGTTTTATCTGTGAACGTTAAAGATCTTATACACTCTATTGAACGTGTAATAACAGTTTCAATCGACAGAAAAGAAGGAGTTAAAATTATTTTTGAAAAAGAACATATACAGCTTTTTGTGAATAGCTCATCTTCTGGCGAAGGAAAGGAAGTTTTAAAAGCAGAATATAATTCTGATAATTTGACAGTAAGTTTCAATTCAAGATATTTGTTAGATATTGCATCTGAAATTGAAAATGAAAACCTAGTAATGAATTTAAATGACTCTGTCTCACCAGTTTTAGTTCAAGATAAAACTGACAAACATAGTTATTTTGTAATTATGCCAATGAAAATCTGAAAATATACAAATTTTAGAAAATAAATTTAATTTTTCTTCTACTATCCTTGTCTACCAACACAAATTCAGTGCAACTATTTAGTATGAGTTTATATCAATAAGAAAAAATGATATACTTACTCTTTCAATTAAATGACAAAAGCTCAAAAAAGTACCTCAAATCAAAGTTATCAGGCCGATTCCATTAAGGTCTTAAAAGGTCTTGATGCGGTAAGAAAAAGACCAGGAATGTATATTGGAGATACGGACGATGGTTCAGGTTTGCATCATATGGTTTTTGAGGTGGTTGATAATTCTATAGACGAAGCAATAGTTGGTTTTTGCAAAAATATATCCGTGATCATGAACAGGGATAATTCAATTACAGTCGAGGACGATGGAAGAGGTATTCCGGTCGATTTACATAAAGGTGAAAAGAAGTCTGCAGCCGAAGTTATTATGACCCAATTACATGCTGGCGGTAAGTTTGACCAAAATTCCTATAAAGTTTCTGGTGGTTTGCATGGTGTTGGAGTATCAGTTGTTAATGCTTTATCAGAAAAACTTCAACTTACAATTTTCAGAGATGGAAAAGAACATTTCATGGAATTCTTTAATGGCAAAAGTAAAAATGCATTAAAAGTTTTGAAAAAAACTAAAAAAACAGGGACTAAAATTAATTTTGTTCCATCAAAAGAAGTTTTTTCAACAATAAAATTTAATTCAAATATTCTTCAAAAGAAAATGAGAGAACTAGCTTTTCTAAATAAAGGTTTAAGTATAACTTTAACAGACAATACTCGACAAAAAGAAAAGGTTTTTGAGAATAAATATGATGGCGGTATAAGTGAATTTGTAATTTTTAATGATAAAAATAAAACTCCTCTTCTCAATAAAAATGAAAAAGAGACTTTCAAAAAACCAATTTATTTAAGTGGTGAAAAAAACGATGTGAAAGTAGAATGTTCACTACAATGGAATGCGGGTTTTTCCGAAGAAGTATTAGCCTTTACAAACAATATACATCAAAAAGATGGAGGTACTCACCTTCTAGGTTTTAGGAGCGCATTAACTAGAATGATAAATAAATATGCAGCTGAAAAAAATTTACTAAGAAAAAATAAATTAACCTTGGGAGGCGAAGATGTAAAAGAAGGTTTGACTACAGTTTTATCAATTAAAATGCCTGATCCAAAATTTTCATCTCAAACCAAGGACAAATTAGTTTCGTCAGAAATTAGAAACATCGTTGAAACAATCGTTGGTGAGAAATTGGCAGGGTGGTTTGATAGAAATCCTGGATCACTTAAAACAGTTTTGGAAAAGGTTCTACAGGCCGCAATAGCTAGAGACGTTGCAAGAAAAGCTAGAGATAACGTAAGAAGAAAAGGAACATTAGAATTATCAGGTCTTCCAGGAAAATTAGCTGATTGCCAAATATCAAAGATGGAGGGTACAGAATTATTTATTGTTGAGGGTGACTCCGCAGGTGGGTCTGCTAAACAAGGTAGAAAAAGAGAATTCCAGGCTGTTTTACCTCTTAGAGGAAAAATTCTAAATACTTATGTTAATGAAGGAAAAAAAATGAACGGAGTTAACGGCGCCCATGATAATAAAACATTATCAAAAATGATGTCATCCAATGAAATCGTCACACTTATAAACGCTTTAGGAACTGGTTCTAAAGATTTTGATATTGAAAATTTAAGGTATGAGAAAATTATTATAATGACAGATGCTGACGTAGATGGGTCTCATATAAGAACTTTATTACTTACACTGTTTAATAATCAACCCTTCAATCAACTTATAGAGAAGGGGCATCTATATTTAGCTCAGCCACCTTTATTTAAAATAACTCGTGGTACTAAAGTAACATATATAAAAAACGAAAAGGATTTAGAAAAACACATTTTAAAATCCTTAGATAACGGCAAGAAAAAATTAAGTAAAAAAGAGTTGGAAGATTATATTGTTGATCAAAGACAAAAGTTAAACATTCAAAGATTCAAAGGCCTAGGAGAAATGAACCCCGAGGAATTATGGCAAACAACTTTAAATCCAGAAAACAGGACGTTGTTGAGAGTGGAATATTCTAAAGGAACAAAAGAGAAGTCCAAAGAAGACCAAAATATTATAAAGATACTAATGGGAGACGAGGTTGCACCAAGAAAAGATTTCATCACGGAAAAAGCTCTTGAAGTAGAAAATCTAGACATCTAATAAATTTATGAAGATATCTGAAATCCTTAAGTACGAAGAGGACTTAAAGTTAGAAAAACGCACAGTAGTAATTTTAAGGTGGATAGCTTTAATAGGACAGCTAATAACAATTTATATTGTGCATTTTGTTGTTCAATTTGACCTACCAATAATTTTCTGCTCACTAACAATTTTTTTTGGAGGAATTACAAATATTTTCATACAATTTAATATAAAAAATCCACAACTCAATAATACAGAGTCAACGATACTTTTGTTTTATGACGTTATACAATTATCAGTTTTAATTTATTTAACCGGGGGAGTAACAAACCCATTTATAATTTTTCTTATTGTACCCGCTATAATATCCTCAACTTTATTAAATTTAGCTAGTACGTTTTTTTTATCATTTATTACAATATTATCTTTGCTACTGTTAACTTTTAATTATTATCCTTTGCCAAGCCAAGGAAATATACATTTTCATGTACCTGATTACTATATTTTTTCAATTCCGACAGCTTTAATAATTGTTTTAATTTTTTTAAACTATTTTGGTTTCCGTTTTGGTTATGAAGCAAGAAAAAGAGGTAATGCTTTAAATAGATTAGAACTTGTATTAGCTAAAGAACAAGAACTAGATTCAATCGGACAACAGGCAGCTGCAGCAGCTCATTCACTAGGAACACCATTATCAACAATAACAGTTATCGCAAAAGAACTTAAAAAAGAGATTGGTATAAACAATGAATTTAGCAAAGATATTGATACTTTATTACAACAATCTAAAAAATGTGGTGAAATACTAAAAAAAATATCTCAAAATAAAATAGTGGACGACGATTATGTAATGAATATATCTTTGCAGGATTTACTTTATGAAATTTCAAAATCTTTTGAGGAAATATCAAAAAAGAAAATCAATTTAAATTTAACTAATACAGACAAGAAGATACCTATTAAAAGATCTCCGGAGATTACTTATGGAATCAGAAATTTTGTGGGTAATGCTGTAAAGTTTTCAAAAAGAAAAGTTGATATTAATCTGTTAATTGATGGTGATCAAACCAAGATTCAAATTTCGGATGATGGACCGGGATTTCCAGATGACATTTCTAAAATTATTGGCGAACCATACATCACTTCAAAATCAAAAAGATTGAAATCTAAAGCAGGTTTAGGTCTAGGAACCTTTATTGGAAAGACTTTATTAGAAAGAAAAAAAGCAATAATCGAATTTTCTAACACCAATCTAGGCGGGGCCTTAGTGGAAATAATCTGGAATAATTCTGACATAGTAAATAAATAATAATCAATTTGGTTCTTGCTGAGTCATACAGTGAATTGTTCCAAATCCCCATACTAAAATTGAACTATCTACTAGAATGATTTTTCTATTTTTAAAATGTTTTTTGAATATTTTTAGAATAAGTTTATCTTTTGAGTCATTAAACGATGGAACTAAAACAACTTTATTAGCAATATAAAAATTAAGATAACTTGCAGGTAGTCTAATACCATCGATAAATTTTGGTTTAGGCATTGGTATATTGATAATTTCAAATTTATCCTGATTTTCTCTATTAAATTTTTTAATAATCTCAATATTTTCATTAAGATTTTTAAAGTTTTTATCTTTTTTGTTCTTTTCTGTTGCCACAAATATTTTATTCTTGTTAATGAATCTTGCAATATCATCAACATGTCCATGTGTATCGTCTCCATATATTCCTTTGTTTAACCAAATTATTTTTTTTATACCTAAAAACTTATGAAATATTTGATGATAATCCCATTTTTTAAGGCCCTTATTTCTTTGTTGAACTTTACTTAACAAACATTGCTTAGTAGTCAAAAGAACACCGCTTCCATTCACATCGATAGAACCACCCTCTAGAACAACATTCTTTTTATTATAAACTGGCTTTATAACCTTTAACTTTTTAAATTTTTTTACTTCTAAAAAAGCCTTATTATCATTTTTAAAATTTTTATATTTTGCCCAACCATTAAATTCCCAGTTAGAAAGTATATTTCTGTTTTTATTATCTTTAATAAATATTGGCAAAAAATCTCTTGTCCAAGCTCTATCTG
>CEUL01057327.1_pt1 | contig 13654 bp, 7 predicted proteins | sample 427021 | NCBI WGS metagenome assembly CEUL01 (sample SAMEA2622800, study PRJEB7988) | marine metagenome | isolation source: saline water (ENVO:00002010), including | reverse complement strand
TTACGTTTACAGAAAAGACAAAGTTTGTCTTTGCAATCAACAAGGGAATCACAAACGATATACGGGAAAAGCCGTACGATGTGAATGACTTTATACCTGTCAAGGAAAGAAGAATTTCTTTTGAAAATATGATTTACATGGGTGATGGACCTAGTGACATTCCCTGTTTTTCAATGATTGAAAAATTAGGTGGAACAAGTATGGCAATTGATTCTAAAGATGAGTGGTCAAAAAAATGGGAATACGAATTAAGAAATAGAAAGATGGAATCATTCAAACCAGATTATACTCAAAATAGTAAATTGATGAAAAAATTAGAATCAATAATTTCAAATCTTTAACAATTTCTGTCATCGCCAGTTCTTTGTCAACTTTGAATCATCACAGATGTTGTTATAGTTGCAGTACTTGTAGGAAAACTCACCTGAACCGTGCTCGGTCATGTCAATGATTCGCTCAAAGAACATCTCCATCGACTTTATATTATTGAGGAAGTTGTTTTTGCAGGATATTTGCCGCTAACAAAAGTTTTCTATGTATTTTCTGATTTCCTAATCCGCAATTTCTTATAAAAAGACAGTGTTTACATCCTCTATTACAATTTCTAACTGGACATTCAGTCTGATTATACACGGCACTCATCATGTCACTAAATCTCTTTACATCACCTGTTAGTGTGGCAAATCCTCCATGACCTCCTTCTTCATTATCAAAATAATAGATCTTCACTCCTTTTTTATCAGGTAAAACTTCATAACTTCCACCAAATTTTGTCTCATCTATTCCTGTAAATGTAGGAACGTTGTTTAGTATTGCATGTTTTAGGGTATGTGCCAAAATTGTTACTATCTCTTTCACAGGATCTTCTTCTTGTGACTTCCATTTTTCCTTTAGATTCTCTGCAACATCCCAAATCTTTTCATTTAATGTAATAACAAATCCTTGAGTCTTCAACATTCTTCCTAACAACTTCTTATCACCAGCCCAACTATCGTAATATCCGCCAATCCTAATTCCATAAATTACATCAATAACTCGTAACCTTGCAAATTTTGTTTCTTCAAAGTTTACTAATTCTTGATTAAACCATGTTTTTTTAATTTCTTGTATAGCTGAATTTATCTCATCTATTTCCTCTGATTGCTTGTTTGTTTCCCAAGCAATTGAGGTGTAAAGACGTTGTGTAATTCCATTTGCTGGAAATTGTTTTTGATATCTTAATCCTGTACCTGCTCTAACTGGAGTAAGTCCTCGTGATGGTATATTTTTTAATCCCAGTGGACAGTGATTATTTACAATTTTAATTCCAGATAATGGATAATTTGGTCCCTGTTGCATATACGAATGTTGTTTTGAAAATGACGGATCACATTTCTTAGTGGTGGATTGAGGATGGTTACAACCATTTCCCGGTTTTAGATAATAACAATTTACATCCTTTGGAATTATTGTTTGAATTTTTAATGTATTTCTATCTGCTTTCCATTTATCTTCAGTTTTTTCAGGATACGGAACAAATACTGGTGCTTGTCTATATTTAGGGTCTCTACTATTACTTGGACAATTATTATGAACAGGAAGATTTTGAGAATTTCGAGAAATTTTATTTATCCATTGCAAATTTCCGCATTTTGGACACCTTCCTACGTTTAATCCCTTATCTAATCGAAGTGTAATTAATTCTGGTACAATTATTTTAAGTACATTCACATAGTCTTCATCCTCCTCCTCATCATCATCTATCTGATTTCTCAAATCAGTAGTATCAAAACCACGTGTTTCAAGTTCATAAAGAACTCTTTCCCAAACTTTTTCAGCTAATTCTGGATTCTTCATTAATTCTCTATCTATTTTACTGGTTTCATCATCATCAGGAGTTATTCCTGGTAATCCTGTTTGTGTTGGTCCATCAACACGAAACGTTACATCTTGATGCATAACAAACGCCTTTGGATAATAGTTACGAATTGTCTGACTCAGAGGTTTTTCTTTTCTATTATCTGACATTATTCGAATACCTCCCAGATCATTTCGACATTCACTTGTTTTTCAGTCTGTCTGATATCAAAGATTTTGTATTTTTTATTAGGACTATCTTTATGTGAATAGAGAAATTCACTTTTTGGCATACCTTGAACCAGTTTGTCGAGTCTGGTAACTTCTTTCTTAACAAATTTCTCTAAATTTTCCTGATATTCTTGAATCTGATTTCCAGTTAGGCCCAATGCATTGATTGGTGAATACTCTTTATCAGGATCATACATCATGTCTGATCTATTACCAAATTCTTCTTTCATCTTTGTTTTAATATCTGCCCAAATTTGAGGGGAGTTATCTAGACATGAAATATAATCATACACTGCACTATACATCTGTCTCTTGATAATTTCTGGATTATCTCTGGTTATTGGAATTGGTTCAATTGATTTTTGTGGTTCAGAAATTTTCTTTTTTGCATCACTCAGATAATAATGATCGATTGGCTTGAAATTGTGACAAATGGTAACTACAAGGGAGCTTTCGCCTCTACCTCCTCTTCCTATACGTTGTACATAGTCATTAAATGAATATGGAAATCCATAGATGATTACAGAGTTAACTGTATCAAAATCAACACCAACCTCAAGTGTTGGAGTGGAAAATATCACATTTGTTTTTTTATTATTAAATTCTCGTTCTATAGTGCCTCTTCCTTCAGTATTGTAATCTGTTGAGTGACCTCCTACCTCTACTGGAATTGAATATTTTCTCTCTCTTTCAACAATATTTTTTAGATTACCAACATCACTAATATTATTCACAAACCCAAGTATTTGCAGAGGATCTCCTGTGTTTGTAAATTTTTGTGAAAATGGTTCAGGCTGTGTACCGTCAATTCTTCTAGCTTGCAAATAGCCAGCTATTTTTGCACATGTAGCTGCTGGTCGGTATCTATATGGCATCACAAAGATGTGCTTTCTTTCATTTCCATCTGCTTTGTCATAATATGAATTTCGAATTTGTTCGTTTTTTGGTACAATCTCTATGTTGTCTTTTGTTAAACCAAAAAACTTTTCACAAAATTCGTTAGCATTTGCAATTGTTGCAGATGAGCCAATAGAACAAACTGACCAATTTTTTTCAAAATTCTGCTTAGCATATCTTTTGAATATTGTTTTTAATCTTTCATGTATATACAGTACATTAGAACCAAATGTTCCTTTGAATTGATGTATCTCATCAAACACAATAAATTTTGGTGGAAGAGGTTCCTTCTTGTCAAATTTCTCATGACCGCACCAACATTTCCGATTTCCACCTGCGAATCCTCGAAAACAGTTTTGGCAACATTTGATTTTTCTACCAAAAACCCCATGATGATCAGGATTCCAAACCATATCATATTGTATTTTATCTGGATTTGTGATCAAAATATCAGTTAAAGCACCAAAACAAGGTTCTTGAAATAAAAACACAAAATCAAGTTCTTCAGAACATTTTTGACATTTTACCATCTTGTGTGACATGGCCTGAAGATAACCTATTTCACATTTTGGACATTTTAACGGAACGCCATTCCAATATCTTTGCCAATCCTCAGAATCTTCACTTTTAGGAATGTCGCCATGACATAATCCTACAGTAATTTTTTCAACACGACCAGATTCTTCCAAATTTTGGTTTATTGAATACAGCATTGAGATAATTCTGCTTGTTTGGTCATTAGCTAATGCTTTTGTTGGATAGAAAATGATTGCTTTTGTTCCAGCATTTTCTATGTTGGAAATACAATAATCTATAATTGGAAACATGAATGCCTCTGTTTTACCTCCTCCAGTTCTGGATGAAACTAATACTGCAGTATCTGTATCTTTTTTCGAAGCAGAACTAATTGCTTTAATGCTATCTGCTTGAAATTTATAAAAAGATGGAATTCTTTTTGCCACCATTTGAGATAATGTATCTGATATTCCAATTTCTTTTGAAATTTCTGATACTTTTCCTGCAAAAGCCATAGGTGGAATTTTTTCTGTAAATGCAATATGATTTCTAAAAATTATCTTACCATTCTTTTTGCCATTAGATTCTTTGAGCTTTTCATCGTAAACTAAATTTAATATTTGTTCAACCTCTTTTTCAGATTCATATGGATCATTTTTTGAATTAATTCCTTCTTCAGTGGCAGAAAATTCTAACAAGTGTCCATATCTTGCTCCCATTGCTTTCCAAAATGCATTTTTTTTGTTGAATAAAATTGGTGTCCATCTAGAATACAGCTCTTTTTCTTGATCAGAATGTTTGAAAACAGAATCTTTGTATCTTGTAATTACATCATCTTTACTTTCAAACCCATTATCTTGTGGTTCCATCTGGACAATTTTAGATACTTCTGTAAATGGACTTTTGTTAACTATTTTTACATTAATTTTTTTCTTTCCATTTTCATCAACCTCTAATGATTTTTCAAAATATATTTTATAATTTTGTTCTACAATATCAAATTCTTTTGGACCCGTCATTATCATAAATGGATCACTCTTATCTTGCAATGTTAATTTTATTTTATTTTCATTTTCTTCAATTCTTACATGTGATGAATCATTAACGTCTTGTTCTTTATCATCAACAAAGATTTTTGCAACATGCTTTTTTGTTGCAATTTTTGTTTCTATAACCACCTCATATTTTTTAAAACTCTTTGTCAAATCTTCTTTTTTTAACCAAAATCCATCTTCTCTTTTTCCTTCTGGATCATCTTTTTGATATCCGGGGTTGTCTTCCCCTTCTAAATCGTGCCAAGAACCATCATTTGTTCTAATGTAAAAAGAAAATTTTGTGGTAAGATCTTCTTCTTGCTCTTCTAGATTCATCTCATAAGATGCAGTGTATGGAACAAATCTAAAACTAGAAAATTTGTCAGCATTTTCTTCTACATCCTTTTCTTCAAATTCTTCAAAATCATCTAAATCACCATCTACTTCTTCATCAACATCTGCTGTCCCTACGGTACCTATATGTGGCAATTCTGGATGAAATCTACTTCGTAAGAAATCTAATGTAGGCTCAACATATTCTTCTGGAATAAATGTAGTCAAGATTCAGATTAACATTCAATCCGATATAAGATTTATGTAATAAAACTTACATCTCTTATCTTTCAATCTCTTCTGTGGCTTTAGGAACTAAGATCAATAAACTTGTTGAAATTATAAGATCTGTAGGAGATGGTTCAACATCAGTTGAAATACTGAAAGCTAATTTGATGAATAGAGAAAATATTCTCGGAAATGAGATCATATCCTTTTTTGTTCTTGCAGAAACATTTGGTTTCATAAAAACTGAAAATGATAAATTAACTCTCACAATTACCGGACAAAATTTTTTAAATTACGTAGATAATGAAAATAAAACAGAAGCAGAAGTAACCGAAATACTAGTTGAACCTGTTGGAATGGATGCAATTGAAGAATTTGCTCAACAATCAACAATTTCTCAACTAAAACCTTCAACAATAAATGATGCATTTAAAATATTAACAGAAAAATATGAAAATAATTCTCAAATCATAACTGATCTGAATGAACTTTACACAGAAATTACAAGAATTATTAGTAATCAAAATCAAATTCCAGATGTTGAACTTTTTTTAACAGCAAGTGTTCCACCAGGATTAGATTCTTCAAAAATACCAATTGAGATTCAGCAAACTACGATATCTCACAAAGATGCAATTGAAAATGTTCTGCAAGATGCAAAAAAATCAGTACTTATTAGTGGACCATTTGTAGAAGCATCCACTCTCCAATTGTTAGTTGGTAATACTTACACAACAAAACTTAACTGTAAATTAATTATTTCTAACGGAACCATTGAACTAGAAAAATATAACTTACTAAAAATTGAAACTTTTCTGAAAAATCATTTCAATTCATTTGAAATTCGTGTAGTTGACAAGCCACAAATAAAATCACATGCTAAAGTATGGATTTCTGAAAAATCAGTTCACATTACTTCTGCGAACATTCTTCCATTTAGCCAAACTGATAATTTTGAACTTGGGATTTACTCATCTAATAACATTCTTGTTCATGACGCAACACTTCTTTTTGATAAAGTCTGGTCTTTGGGCGAACCTGTCAAATTATGAGTCAAAACAAGACTGTCGGCACAACATTAGCATCCTCTATTTTACACATATCTGATGCATTATGGAATTCTACAGTTCGAGAACAACTTTCTAGACTTGTATCATACATTGATTCAGTTTCAGATGTATCTCAAATTAGTAAAGAAATACCTGACTCGAAAAAACAAATGACTATCTTTCAAAAACTAATCACTAAAAAAAATGATATATTCCAACTAAAGAAGGCAGCAATTGCTCTTGCAAGAATAAAAAATGAACATCCCGAAATGATACCTCAGATATACCAAGCAGCCTCAAAAATCCATAATTTTAAAGACCGAAGATTAAACTTCATAACATTTACTGATGTCGACAGAATTTGGCATGTTCCTATGGGGAACAAGAAAATGACTGTAAACAAAGTTCATAGTTTTGTTTTATTTTTACCCGATTATTCTCGTGTTGCATCATTTGAAACACCTGAAGATCTGCCAAACTTTGAAGAGTTTAGTTTTGGTGCATCTAAAAATGTTCAGCTTCAAGGTGCCTTTGGTAAAATTAAAGGCAATGCTCATAGACATACTGAAAAGAAAAACAATTTACCAAAATTTGAAGATTTAAAATTTACATTTAGAACAATTCATGATGCAAAAATATTACATGATGCAAGACGATTAGAAAATTTTTGTTTTGCATCAACAAGTGACTCTGGTGCAGATTCTTTCAAAACTGCATTTTATTTTACCACGATTGCTCAAATAAAAAAATACAAAAGTAACATTAATTATCCAATTAGTCTCTTTGATGTAAGATTACAAGACAAAACTGATACTATAACATGTTCTAGACAAACTCAGCGTACTATTCAAAACAAAGAGATGGATTCCCACATTGAAGATTTTTTTGATATCACACAGTATGACCAAGAACAACGTGAAAAAGATGATTATGTTTTGGCTATTATTAGATGGGCAATTGATGATGAGATACCTGAAATACTTTATTGGAAAGATCTTGGTAAGATGGATAATCCACAATCAATTGATACATTTTATGCTTTAGCATATCTAAATTCAAGAAAAAAAATTAAACTCGATGAGTTTAAAGAACAATTTCCTGAAATTAATTTTGACAAACTTAATGAACATACTCTAGAAAAAGATGGTTATGTGTATTTTCTAGAGTATGAATGGGATTCTCTGCATTTTAAACATATTCTCTCTGGTAAGGAAATTAGCAAGGATTTTCCAATAGGATTGTATTTTCACATAAACCATGATGCAAAACGTCTTTATCTTTCAAAAGACACTTCAATCGACTTTCAAAAAATATACAACTGTGATGTACATGATTGGAAATATACTCCTGTCGAAGGTGATTTCATTCCTATTGAAACCTGGTCTTATTCAGAACAAAGACAATTTCAGAATATCGATAGCCACCCAAAATATGATGAAAACAATGAATATCTTGATTCGCCAAATTATGAAAAGTCAGAAACTCAATACAATAACAAACTTGCAATCTTCCTTCAAAATGATATTTTACCAATATTCGAAGAAATCAAACAAAGTCTTCATTATGATGGAAAATGTACTATAACTGCAATTAACACTTGTAACATATCTTTTGCATTTGAAGTTTGTAATTATGTTACATCAACAATAAGACAAGTCAAAATCAAAGATATTAAGTCAAGTTCTATAATTCAGAATATTACTACACAGAAAATCAATCATACATCCAAAAAGTTAGAACCTGTGAACAAAGCAATACCTATTGCTAAAATTGAAATTTCCCTCGTTTTAGATCTAAAATTAGTAACCTAATGGCCCGTTAGTATTACAACCCAGCATTTAAAATCAATCAGTTCACATCCTGTCTAGATTTGAAGAAAAAAGCAACTTATTTTGTAGATCTCTTTGCGGGATGTGGTGGTCTCTCGTTAGGATTGGAAAATGCAGGATTTAGTCCCGTATATGTGAATGAACTTCATCCTGATGCAATGAAGACATATCTTCGAAATCGTCAAGACAATCACCCACTTTTAGCTAATGAAAAATATCATAGCAATGACATACAACAAAATCTTACCAAAAAAAAACATGCCCTTGATAATTTGACAGACAGCTTTGAGGAAGACTTTGGAATAAAGAAAGGTGAGTTAGGATTAGTTGTAGGTGGACCTCCATGTCAAGGTTTCTCAGCGATGGGTATTAGAAGAACTCATACAGGTATCCAAAAAAAAGACATTCCTTCAAATTATCTATTCAATGACATGATTAAAACAATTAATCACATGCAGCCAATGGGATTTGTATTTGAAAACGTAGCTGGATTAGCTACTGGAAAATGGACCCCAAAAGGAACTAAAGGTGAAATTTACAAGGATATACAAAGTGCATTTGGAAAAATTAAAGGCTACACTGTAAAATCAGAAATCATTCGTGCTAAATCTTACGGTGTTCCTCAAAACAGACCACGTATTATCATGATTGGAATGAGAGATGATGTTTGTCCAAAATTAGATTCCAGCCTAACAGGCAGTGGACTTTTACCAGAACCAATAAAATCTCCTCCTCCTGATCCAGTTGAATTATTCAGTGATCTAGTAGATAAAGACTATAAAAAAACCCTAAAAACAGATAGATATCCATCAGATGTGAAATTCAAAATTCAAACGTACTTTCGTAAAAAGAAGGACGGTAGTGTATTAAAAAAAGGAGACAAACTAACAGAGCAAGAATACAGCGCTCACACGCCAAAAATAATTAAAAAATTTCAATTCATGATTGACAATAAATTATCTCTGAAACACATGGAAGAAAAATCATCTATTCCAATTCCAGAAGAGTTTAAGACGAAGAAATGGTCTCAAAAATACATTCCAAAAAAATGGGGTGTAGCTGGACCAACGGTCACTGCAACATCTGTTCCAGATGATTTTGTACATTATTCACAACCACGTTCATTTACTGTTAGAGAATGGGCACGATTTCAAATGTTTCCTGACTGGTATGAATTTTCAGGAAAGCGAACTACTGGAGGAGATAGAAGAGCTGGAAAACCAGGAGATTGGAGTAGAGAACTTCCAAAATATACACAAATCGGAAATGCAGTTCCTGTAAAACTTGCAGAGGAGATTGGAAGACACTTAATCGATATTATTTTGTGAAATTTTAATTTCAAATAGTAGTGATGCTATAATCAATTATGAATTCGGTGGAAATACTCCGAGAACAAATCATTAATCATCAACTATCACTACAGTCTATCAAGAACAAATCGTGGAAAATATGGAAAAAAAAAATTGATTCTTTGCTTACTCCTAAGAAGACAGCAGCAAATCTCTTAGATCTAGGAGATCATTTGTCGGAGATTTTTTTCACAACCAACTCTGGAAGAAGTCAATCAGGAGTTGCACGTGCAGGTACTGCGTGGGAAACAATTGTTTGTTGGTATCTCAATTTATGTACAATAGGTACAAGAACTGTTGCTGTAAAAAGTGCATTTGTTCCAAAGCCATTAAGGGATGCAATGACGGTTCGATATGGAAATGTGTCTTCAAATACAGAAGCAGATATAGTTACAATAGTTTTTCCAGACAAGTCTGTGTTTACAGCAAATCTACCTGAAAACTTTGATGAAGGAAAAGAGAAAAAAACAAAATTATTTCGGCAAGACAAAGATGGAAATTCAACTGTGGCAAAGGCATCGTTTAAAAGATATCTTGAGAAACACACTGAAGATTATTTGAAAGAATTCCAGATTGGAATAATACAGTGTAAAAGTAATTGGAATGACAATGCACAAATTCCTATGCTATGGGATATTGTCTACAAAGCAACAAAGTTCAAAGATGTGAATATAAGCGTAGGGAGAAACAATTTTTCCATAAAGGATTTGAAGAAATTTTCATACTCGTTTGTGACGGTTCCAACACAGAAGACCAAGAAAACAAAGTATACGCCAAAATCCACCGCAGTTTTACGTGTAAACAATCTTTCTGGAGGGAATTATTGGGGAAAGAAATCAGAAAGTGCTGTTGCATCTTCAATCAAGGAAATATTCAACAAAAATTTTTCAGATGGACTTCCAAATATGCGTAAAAATCTTAATATTGCATTAAAGCAAGATCATTCTTATTTTTTTCCATCATCATAATGAATAATCACAAAAGATACTAGAATTAATTTCAAATTCAATTTCTTTTCTTCTAGAAAAATTCACTATTTCTTTTTAATTTTAACTGGCGCAGCAAACTCGCAGACCGTCTTAAAGTTGCAATTGCGACAAGCAAATCCGGGCTTTGGGGGAAACTCGTGCGCGTCAACCTTCTTAATTATCTCGTCTTCTATCTCCGCCATTTTTTCGTCAACTTTGTCTGCATTGACTGCGTATGGATATTCCCTGTGTCCGTCGTCTTTTTTCGGATAAAACAGCATTGCCTGTTCCGGAAGCGTGTCGCCGACAAGCTTTATTCCCTTCAGACAGTTTCTCCTACATGCCTCGGAATACAGGTTCAGCTGCCTGTCGTTTTCTGCGTCAACCTCCGCAGGATCGCCCGTCTTGTAGTCCACCACGTGATATTTTCCCTCCGGCGTAACTTCGAGCCTGTCGATGTATCCTGTGACAATCTTTCCACCGATCTTCATGGAAAAGTCAACCTCGACTCCTATCACCGTATTAGGATTGCTCTCGGACCATTCCTGATACACTTCCAAAAGTTTCTTCACTGTTTCAAATGCTTCCTCCTCTTCTTTTTTTGGTGAATAAAGAAACTGTCTGTGGTCCCACTCTTCACCCAACATGTCCACAAGCTTGTCTAGGTCATGTTTTCCCTTTACATCTCCATCTGGGTCTGCAGCCTTCTCTACCACTGCATGGAACACCGTTCCGATGTACATGTGGTTGCCCTTGGAAAAGGGATCTACTGAAGACGACTTTGCGTTCCAGACCCTGTCAAACTTGAATGCAAGAGGACACATCTCATACGTGTTAAATGCGGTATTGGAATATCTCAAGTTTGCAACGTTGATTGTAGGTATCTCGCTTCCTGCTAGCTGTTTGTCTATTGTGTCGTCCTCTTCTACCTTGAGAAAATCAACTGCGTCAAAATCTTCTGTGGACTGCGTATTCTCATAGACGGAAATCTTCTCCAACTCGACGACGTTGCCCAAGACGCTCTTGTAGTTTCCCTCCCTGATGTTCTTGATTGCAAGTTCTCTTTTTTCATCCTTCAAAAGTTCCACGGGTGACGTTGAGGTTGTAGTGCCTGTTTTCGGAGTAAACGCACTTGTAAAGTCGTCATAGTCGATGTTTGTATTGTTCTCCAGATTCAGCGGTGTCAAAAACTTTGACGGATTGCTATTCCTTCCTCCGTCAGAGTGCTTTGGATATGTCACGTGAAGCTCCTTTTTTGTACGTGTCATTGCAACGTACAGAAGCCTTCTCTCTTCGTTGATGAAGTACGACTTGGGATCTGTAACGGGAGCCAGCCCCTTTGAAATCTCGTCTGGCACATAGTATGACTTTTCTGTGAAATCCATTGGAAGCCTTCTCGGTGACACGTCTATGACAAACACATAGCCAAACTGCTTTCCCTTGCTCTGGTGTATTGTCGACACCTGAACGGAGTTATCATATCCCACTCCTTGGTCAGTCTCCACGTCAAAGCCTTCAAGCTTGTCAATATACGACAAAAAATCACTGACTGTCGCATTGGGATTTATGTACTCTAACTCGCTTGCGTTTGCCTCTATGTCAAGCAAAACCGAGCGCTCCACGTAGTTTTCAAATGAGTCTGTGAATACCTTGGCAAAAATGTCAGTCTCCACTCTTCCGATGTGAAACAGAGTTCTTGTAAGCCTGTTGTCGTTGGAAAATTCTATCATGGATTTTATTTTCTCATATATCTCGGTTATCTGGGTTTTTTGAGTTATGTCCGACATCTGCGGATCCGAACTGCTCAGATCCGACAGGACATCCAGAACATAATCACCATCGGTCTTCTTGTATGCCCTGCTTTTTGCCTCCCTGTTTATTTTTGAAATGTTCATCTCGGTAATTCCGTGGTCACGCAGAAGTTTTGTTATTTGTATGCCCGAATGTGAGGGCTCTGTTACTATTCTCAAATATGCAAAAAGCGTTCTTGCACTGGGTGAACTGTATATGTTTGACTTTCCTACATAGTTGACCGGAATTCCCAGCGCGGTCAGTCCCTCAGCAATGTCCTTGCCGTAAATCTGCTTTCTTGAAAGCACGGCTATGTCTCTTGGACTTACCTTCAGCGTCTTGTCATTGAGAAGCCTTTGAATCTCCTCTTTTACATATTCTGTCTGGTCGTTTCGTTTGTTGCATCCTACGACGTGAACCTTTTCTGAAGATGTCTTTCCGGATTTCAATGCCTTTGGTATTCTTGTCTGATCCTGCTGCAAAAGTTCCGTTGAAAGCTCGACGACGCTTGGCGGGCTTCTAAAGTTTACGTCCAGCAGAATTTCCGTACAGTTTGGAAATGACTTGCGAAAATCATCGAAGATTTCGGGATACGCTCCCTGAAAGCGGTAAATGCTTTGGTCGCTGTCTCCCACTGCCGTAATGTTTCCGTCTGTCACCAACTGCTTTGCAATCTCAAACTGCGCATAGTTGTTGTCCTGAAACTCATCAATCAGGACATATCTGTAAGTTCGCTGCAGTCCCTCAAGAATGTGTGATGCCATGGGATCTGTCAGCAAGACGTATGTTAAGCCTATGATGTCATCAAAGTCCATGATGTCCTGTTTCTTCTTGAACTCTTCACACTTCCTGTAAACTTCTGCTAGGTTTTCCAGTTTTTTTACGTAGATGACCTCGTCAGGATCCTTGTAAGGCAGAACGCCAGACTTTTTCTTTGCAATATAGTCATCCAAGTCATCGGGAGCAAGCAGCGCATCCCTGAAAGTACTCATGCCATCAATCATGGCTTCAATCTCGCCTGGAATGTTATTTTGCGTGATGTCTATCTCGTCATTGAAGTTAAAGCTGTCTATGTTTTCAAGCGCCCAAACCATCAGTGTAGCACGAGATACAATCTTTGCATTTCCAAGACCTGTGTATGATTTGTTCTTCTCCAACAGTTCGTGATAAAACGCATGGTAGTTCATAATTGTCATTTGAGAAGTATCAACGCCATCTTCTTCCAGCCTGTTTCTCATCTCTTCTGCTGCCTTGACTGTAAATGTTATACAAAGAATTTCTGACGGATCAAACCCGCCTTGTTTTGTCAAAAACTTGACTCGCTCTATGATGACCTCTGTCTTCCCGCTTCCTGGTCCGGCTTCCACTAGAAGAGGCGATCCTAAATGTTCCACTGCTCTTTTTTGATTTGCTGTTAAATCCAGATCTAACGGTAACATCTCTACCATAAATTATTTTTTGTAAGTCTCATTTTGATTAATTTTTCATGCCTAAAGTGAGACTTTTTGTCGCATTTTAGAAAATAATATTATATTCATCTAACAATAGGATCGATCACTATGACACAAGAAATTGACATCCCTCTAGATTTGA
>CEUL01072102.1_pt1 | contig 13773 bp, 17 predicted proteins | sample 427021 | NCBI WGS metagenome assembly CEUL01 (sample SAMEA2622800, study PRJEB7988) | marine metagenome | isolation source: saline water (ENVO:00002010), including | reverse complement strand
CTAAAACTTATAGCGGAACAGGAAGTGAACAAGCTATTACTTTAGATGGTGATGAAAATATGCAACCTGATTTTGTCTGGATTAAATGTAGAAGTAATTCTGAAAACCATGTTATACATGATTCAGTTAGAGGTGCAACTAAGGTTATTCATTCAGATACACAAGATGGAGAATACACTGTTGCAGAAGGTTTAAAGTCCTTTGATAGTGATGGTTTTACTTTAGGAACATCTAATTTTGCAAATCAAAGTAGCAGAACTTTTGTATCTTGGTGCTGGAAAGCAGGAAACTCATCAGGTTCATCAAATTCTGATGGTTCTGTAACATCAACAGTTTCAGCAAGCACTGCATCAGGATTTAGCATAGCTCGATTTACAGGAACGGGTTCAAATTTAACTATTGGTCATGGTTTAGGAGTAAAACCAGATTTTATTATTCTTAAATGTACTTCATCTTCAAGTACTGATTGGACTTGTTATCATTCTTCTTTAGGTGCAACAAAAAGATTAAAATTAAATGTAAATGATGCTGCAAGTACAAATTCAACTACATGGCAAGATACAGAACCAACAACATCAGTAATTTCAATCGGAACATCTGGTGATGTAAATGTTAGTAGTGGTACACATATAGTTTATTCTTTTGCTAATAAACAAGGTGCAGTTAAATGTGGCTCATATGTTGGTAATGCAAATGCTGATGGGCCATTTGTTTATACAGGATTTAAACCAGCTTGGCTTATGGTCAAAGGAGATCGTGCAGATGGTTGGCAAATAATGGATAATAAAAGAGAGGGTTATAATGTTATATCACCTAGGTTATTAGCTAATGATAGTGCATCAGAATATACAAATCTTACTAATTGTGATTTTCTTTCTAATGGTTTTAAAGTTAGAAGTGATGATTCTCATATGAATTATGCAGAAGATTATTTTTACATAGCATTTGCTGAATCACCCTTCGTAAATTCCAATGGTGTACCCAACAACGCAAGATAAAATTAATTAAGGAGAATAAATGGCATATATAGGAAAACAACCAGTAGTCGGAAACTTTCAAGTTTGTGATGCTATATCCGTAGTAAATGGACAAGCAGCATATACTATGCAAGTTGCATCTACTAATGTGGAGCCAGAGAACGCTAATCACATGCTGGTTAGTTTAAATGGTATCCTACAAAAACCAGGTAGTTCTTTTACTATCTCAGGTTCAACAATCACTTTTGCTAGCAATTTAGCAACAGGTGATGTAATTGATTTTATAATATTATTAGGTAATGTATTAGACATAGGTACACCTAGTGACAATGGAGTAACAACTGCAAGTATTGCAGCTAATGCAGTTACAGCAGCAAAATTAAATGCTGACATTATTTCTGGTCAAACAGCACTCGCTACAGCACCTGCTGATACTGATGAATTTTTAGTAAGTGATGCAGGTGTTTTAAAAAGACTTGATTATTCATTAATTAAAGGTGGTGGAAAAGTTGGGCAAGTAGTTCAAACTACAAAGACAGATACAACATCAACAACTGGTACATCATTTGCAGATATAAGTGGAATGTCAGTGGCTATTACACCTTCTGCCTCATCTTCAAAAGTTTTAGTAATGGCAGCTTTATCTTTATCTCAAAATACTTCATTATCATATAAAGTAATAAGAGATAGTTCAGATATTTTTAGAGGAGATGCTGCAAGTAACAGAGCAAGAGGTATTGCAGGTGGTACATCTATGGATGAGGGAATGTTAGATTCTTATCACTATTGTTATTTAGATAGTCCTAGTACAACTTCAGAGGTAACTTATAAAGCTCAATGGTTAGTTCAAAATGATACAGCATATTTAAATAGACCTCATACTGATAGTGATTTATATTATTACACTAGAGGTGCTTCATCAATTACAGCAATGGAGATTTTAGCATAATGACAGATATAACACAATCAATATTAGCAATTAAATCAGATGCACAAGTAAGTGTTGATAATGATGATATTAATAAAATTACTTGGTATGATGGTAATCCAACTAATATTACTAACGATCAAATTTTAGCAAAACAAACTGAATTAAAAACTGCTTATAATAATAATAAATATCAAAGAGATAGAGCAGCAGAGTATCCATCGATTGTAGATCAATTAGATGATATATATCACAATGGGGTAGATGGTTGGAAAACTACTATTAAGGCAGTCAAAGATAAATATCCAAAGGAGTAACCCATGGCACTCAAGTTTGCTAACAACAACTCCATGTCGGCAATCACAAGTACACCCAGTGGTGTCGGTGGAGGATCATTAAACCTTATCTCTACTCAAACTGCCAGTTCTAGTTCTGCTATAAGTTTTACTACTGGATTAGATTCTACCTATAAAGAATATATTTTTAAATTTATAAATATTCATGGATCTATTGACAACACACATTTTTATATGGATTTTTCAACTGATGGTGGGTCAAGTTATGGAGTAGCAGCAACAACTTCACTTTATAGAGCACAACATAAAGAAGATGGAAGTGATCCAGCTTTAGAGTATTTAGGTGGTAGTGATTTAGATAACTCAACATCAGAACAAAGAATAATTCTTTCTCAAAGTCATGACGACGATCAATGTGGATCTGGTTATATGCATTTATTTGATCCTTCAAATACAACATTTGCTAAACAGTTTTTTACAAGAACATCAGGGAGTTGGTATTTAGATTATAATTTTGATATTCACGTTTCTGGTTACATAAATACAACATCAGCTGTGGATGCAATACAATTTACTATGTCATCAGGAAATATAGATAGTGGGGTAATAAAATTATATGGCGTTAGTTAAGTATAACAATAATAGCATAAGTGATGTAACAAGTGCTCCTAATTTTCCTGCAGGTGCTATGACACTTATTAAAACTTTAACAATATCTTCTGGAACTTCAACTGTTAGTTTTGTTCATGGAAGTTCTGATGTAGTTTTTGATAGTACATATCCTATTTATATGTTTAAGTGGATTAATACTCATCATGCTACAGCAGATAGAGAATTAGTATTTCAAGGAACTACAGATGGTAGTAACTTTAATGTTACAATGACATCAACATATTTTTATGCTTATAATATGGAATCAGGAAGTTCTCCCCTTTTATCTTATGATACAGCTAGGGATCAATCTCAAGGCACAGGATTTCAAAGACTCACACTTCCAATAAAAACAGATAGTGATGGTGGTGCTTCTGGAGAAATGTTTATATTCAATCCGTCTGACACAACATTTGTAAAACATTTTATATCAAGATCAGCTGGTATGGGAGAAGATGCTTATGCTCAAGATATAAAGGTTGCAGGTTATTTTAATACCACAAGTGCAATTACAGGCATACAGTTTAAAGCAAGAACAGGAAATATAGATAGTGGAACTATAAAATTATATGGAATTAAAGACAGCTAATGAGCATAGTTAAATTAAATAATAGAGGTGTAAAGAATGTAACATCTTTTGGTAGTGCTAGTAGTGGTGCTATGACATTTATTAAAAAACTAACAGCTTCTAGTTCTGCAACTTTATCTTTTGTTGATGGAACAAGTGATGTTGTTCTGGATAATACTTACAAAGAATATTTATTTACTTTTAATAATATGCACCCAGCTACAGATGGAACAAATTTAAGATTTCAAGCAAGCACTGATGGTGGATCAAATTATAATACAACGATGACCACAACTACTTTTAGAGCCTTTAATAGTGAATCAGGTAGTGAAGCTGTTTTGCAATATACTAATTTAGATCAAGGACAGGGAACAGATTTTCAAAGATTAACTTATGGTCAAATTGGTGCAGATAATGACCAATGTGCTAGTGGATATATTCATTTATTTAATCCATCTGATACAACTTTTGTGAAACATTATATATCAGTTGCTTCCGAATTAAATTTAAATAATTATGCACAAAATGGTTTTGGTGCTGGTTATTTTAACACTACGTCTGCAATAAATGCTATACAATTTAAAATGAGTACAGGAAACATAGACGCTGGAGATATTTGTTTATATGGAATTAATTAATAATAATAAGGAGAAACAATGCCAAGATATCATAATATAAATGGCGTAAGAGTTCAGTTTACAGCTGAAGAAGAAACAGCTAGAGATGCTGAAGAAGCTGCTTGGGAAGCTGGTGCTTTAGGAAGAGCACAAGCTGATCTTAGATCTAGAAGAAATAATCTTTTAGCTGAAACTGATTTCTATGCTTTATCTGATGTTACAATGTCAGATGACATGAAAACATACAGACAGGAGCTTAGAGATTTTCCTGCAGATAAAGATACTGTTGATAAATGTAAAAATGCTACATGGCCAACTAAACCATAGTAATAGTAATGGCTCGTGTTAATTTTAAAAATTTTACACCAAGACCAAAACCTAGAAAAAGACCTAGGGTACATAAGAAAAATAAAAATAAATCAGAAAAACGAATGTTTAAAAAATACAATAGACAGGGGAGATAATGGCGACACCAGATGAAGTAAAACTACAAAAGGGTACTGTAGCACCTACGCAACCAGAGCAAACGGGTAGTGCTAAAGCCGTAAGTTTAATAGAAAGTTTGGCTGCTGGTACACCTAGTTTACCTAAAGGTACAACTATTAATCCGCAGCTACAGCAAGCAGCATCACCAGAATTATTAGGGCAACCAGGCCAAGCTGCTGTAACAGTAACGGGGCAAACACCAGGAACAGGTTTAGCAGCAGCAGTACCTACAACTGCCGCAGCACCAACTATAGCTGCTCCAGGTGCATTAACAGCTGCAACAACTACTGCACCAACTGCACAAGCTGCACAGACTATGACAGCTGCACAAGTTGCTGGACAAATTCCTACAGTAACTGCTGCAACTGGCACTGTATCTCAGCCTATGACTGCTGCAACTGGTGCTATTACATCTGATGCTACAGTAAAAGGTCAATTAGAAACTTTACAAAATGAAGTATCAACAGCTTTAGCATCTGGTAATCCTTTACCAGTATGGGCTAGAGGTGCTGCAAAAGCTACTGAAGCTGCAATGGCCAATAGAGGTTTAAGTGCAAGTTCAATGGCTGCTGAAGCATTAGCAGAAGGTATCATGCAATCTGCTATACCAATAGCTGCAGCTGATGCTGCTACATATAAGCAGATGATATTTCAAAACTTGTCTAATAATCAGCAAGCAAATATCACTAATGCACAAGCATATCTTAAAATGGATATGGCTAATTTGTCTAATAAACAACAAGTTAATTTAGCAAACCTACAAACAAGACAAACATTTTTATTATCAGATCAAGCAGCTGCAAATGCTGCATTTCAATTTAATGCATCTAGTCAAAATCAAGTCAATCAATTTTATGACAAACTAAGTGCAACTATATCTGAACAAAATTCTGCTAGATTAGATGCAATGAATAAATTTGCAGAAGCAGAGACAAGTAAAATTAATGCATTGAATGCACAAAATACTATTGCAGTAAACGAAGCTAATGCAAAAAGAGAAGCTAGTTTAAATCAATACAATGCAACACTAGAGAATCAAAGACAACAATTTAATGTTAATAATCAAAAAGAAATAGACCAATCAAATGTAGTCTGGAGAAGAGCAATCAATACAGCTAACACAGCTGCAGTAAATGCTGCTAACCAAGCTAATGCTCAAAATATATTAAACCTATCTAACTGGGCCCTATCATCACTATGGCAACAATGGAGAGATGAAGCATCTTGGGTTAATACTTCTTCAGAGAATATGGAAAATAGAAATCATAATTTAGCTATGGCAGCTATGGAAAGATCTACAGCTTTTGAGTTACAAGATCAAGCATCTAAAGATGCATTATATCAATTGATTGGTAAATTTGGATTTGATTTATAGGAGTAACAATGATTAGAGATATATTAAAAAAAGCAACTAAGGGGGCAGTAAATTGGGTAGGAAGAACACTAAATATACCTACAGGTGTAACAGATGTAGTAACTGATGTAACAGATAGTTTATTTACACGAGAAGGTGGCGGTGGTAAGTTTCAATTGATAGATACAGCAGTAGCAGCCCCTAGACTTTCAAAATTTGCGATAGGCCCTACTAGGCCTGGAATGTCAGGCAGTGCTAAAGGTTATGCAGACGTAGTAAACCCTGAAACATTGTACGCTGCATGGGATAGAAGATTAGGTAAATATTATTCTGATAAATATAAAGTTGCAAGAACAGTAATTGGAAAAAGAAGAGTCGTATAAGGAGATATTATGGATGAATTTGGAGAAGGAATAGGTAACCCATTTGATACACCAATACCAGGTCAATCACTAACAGATGAGCCAGGTAATTACCCGTGGGAACACCCACCAACATATGTAACATCAGATGGTGCTGCTGATCATTTATGGAATAGAATGTCAGAGCCAGAGTTTGCTGAACAAATTATAGCTATGCTAGATGCAGGTGTACCTGTAGAAGCAATAGGTAGAACTGTGTTATTTGGTGGATTTTTAAAAGGTAAATTTTCTCCAGATGTAGCTTTTATAATTGCAGAACCTGTGATGAAAATGATTGCAACTATAGGTGTTATTGCAGGTGTTGAAGATATTAAAATGTCTATGGATGATATTACAAATAAAAAAGAAATTAGATCGGCTGTTAGATTAAATGTAGAAGCTGAAAAAGTTGCAAAAGATATTAAAGCAGAAGTAAAACAAAAAGGGTTAATGGCTAAACCAGAGGAGACTAAATAATGGCAATAGATTTTGGAAGAGCAGCTAGAGGTATAGCTACAGGTTATCTTTCAGCAAAAGTAGCAGATACTGCAGCACAAGATGAACTTAATAGAGATTTTATTTTACAAGCAAGAAATCAATACTTTAATGTAGATAAACCTAATTTTATAGCAGAAGAAAAAAAGAGAAGTGCTAATATAGATTTTATATCTACTAAATTATCTCCAGTATATGCCAATTATGCAGATGCTGCAAACTATACATTAAGTGATTCACGCACTAAAGATTTTATAGACAGTGTAAATAATTTAGGTAATGAAGATAAATTTAAATTAGAATCTACTATAACACAAAGAAAAAGAGAAAGAACTAAAACATTTGATGAAAATAATGCATTCATAACAGATCAATTTAAAAATCTTAAAGGTGGTTTTGGATCTATAAATATGACTAAAATGTTTTTTCCAAACGAGGGAGAAGATATTGCTGAAGTAGGAGTTAATCAAATGACTAAAGCCTCTATACCATCCCTAAGAGAAATTCAAGGGGGAGGCACTATATATAATTTTGATGAGCATAGAGTGCCAAGAAACAATGCATCTAATTTTTTCACAGGATTTTTTGTAAATGATTTAAGGCAACCTACAACAAGTTTTTCAAAAGAGACACCTCAATTTGTTTTAATGAATGAATTATTAAAAGGTTATGAAGAAGCTGAAGCAGCAGGTTTTAACAAAGGTAAGTATGAATATGCAAGACTTAAATATATAGATCAAGAATTACAAAGAGAAGGTATAACTGGATTTCCTACAGGATTTGATACAATTCAAACAGGTGTTGTTACACAAGATACTAAAGCTGTGCCAGAAGATACTAAAGCTGTACCACAGGATGGTAAAAAATTTGATAAACCTGACACTAGTGAAATAGGTGTTAAGGAAGATGCTAAAATTAATATTAAAAGTCAAAGACCTATAGAAGGTGAAAAAGCTGTTTCAGTATCAACTGTGCTTAATGAGTTAAGAGAGATAATAGCTAGGATTAGTGATAGCCCATCTTTATCGGATGATGAAAAAGAAAAAAGAATAGATACAGCAAAACAAAGAACTAGAGATAGACTCCAATCAATGGGATTAGACTTAGATAAGTTTAATATATAATTATGGTCGCTAATATATTTAAAGATCTCTTACCTGAAGAGGAAAGAGATTTTGAAAATCAACCTAAAACTAATAATATATTTAATGATCTCTTGCCTGAAGAGGAAAGAGACGTGCCTATAAAGAATGAATTTAAATTATCAGATACACCTGATGATAAATATGAATTAAAAGAAAAAGGTTTGTTTGATGATTTGTTACCTGAAGATGAAAAAGAAAAATCTCTTACAAAATTATATACAGATCCAGATACAGAATTTGGTGTAGGTGATGCTTTTGTATTAGGTCTTACAGATACTATTCGTGGAGTTACACAATTTGCTGGTGGTGAAAAAGTATTCTTCATGGATGATGATTTAAAAACACAACAAGCTAAACTAAATGCAGCATTACAAGGTGAAGGTGGTGGCTTAATAGCTGCAGCTTATTTTGGTGGTGCTATATTAGATCCTGCTACTTGGTTAATACCTGTACTAAGAGGGAAGACATTATATAAGATGGCTTTATCTGGAGGTGTGGCTGGTGGACTTGCAGGTGCATTAGGTTATGTAGATGAAAATAGTTTTTACTTTGATACAAGAACTAAACAAGCATTTGCTGGAGCTGCAGGTGGTGCTCTCTTATCTCCGTTATTAGGTAAAACTTTAGAGGCTGCAAAACTTAGAAAAGTAACTAAGTTATTAGATGAACAAAAATTTAGTGATGAAGATATAGCAAAATTACCTGATAAACTAAAACGAACTATATCATTACCTGGTGAAGAAGATGTATTTGTAGGAACAGAAAAAGCATTAAAGAAAAGTAGAAAAAAGGGTAAGATAAAAGGTGTAGGTAAAAGAGATGCTATTGTTAGAGAAAAACTTAAACTTAAAGAAATAGAAACAGTTGATGGTAGACCTAAATCTTTACTACCTAATAAAGATAGTAATGAAAATTTTATATTAAGAGGCCCTAGAGAATTTTTTAAAACTATACTAGGAGGTTTTGCAAAACCTTTAGAACCAGTAGTTAAAGGTGTAGAAGGCGTTAAAGCTGCATATACAAAAAAAATGGGAGCTAAATACGATCAATACTTTCGTACAGGGCCTAATGCTGGAGAGTTTGGTACAGGTGCAGCAGGTGCACTATATGGATTTGCTTTACCTGAAGATCAAAGTTTATTTGGCGTAGATATTCCAAAAGATATGCAGAAAGGCGGTATGACTGAAAGATTTTCAAGAGCTGCTTTAGGTTTTATGATGGGTTTTGGTGGTGTGAAATTAGCTAAGAAAACTCAAGTTCCTGATTTTATAAAAGAAAGAAGAGCTAAAGTGCTAGGCATGTCTGTAGAAGAAGATCTAAGTGTAGCAAGTTATTTAGCTAAAATGTTTGTTGATGGTTACAAAGTTCCCAAAGTTGTAAAAGAAATAGAGACAGAAGATTTACAAGGTTTAAGAAATAAAATTGAATTAGAATTTTTTAGAATATTCCAAAGAGCAAATCAATTAAGCACTGATGAAAGAAAAGTATTATATAACTTATTAGAAGGTGATATAAAATTTGATGTAGTTCCAAAAGATTTAGCAAAGATAGCTAAAACTGCAAGAAAACAAATTACTAGAATAACACAAATGTATATTGATGCAGGTTTAATTACAGAAGAAACTGCGTTAAGAAATATAGAAAGATATATTAAAAGATCTTATGGTGGTAAAGATTTATCAAAAATAGGATCTGAATTAAGAGCTAGGGGTGTGCTTGAAACTATAACACCTAATGATTGGATTAAATCTTATAGTAAAACTAAAGCATTTAAATTAGATGATGCAGGTAAACTTATTCGTGTAAACGAACATAAAGGCTGGGAATTATTTGGTAATGTGCAAGTTAAAAAATTTGAAGAACCTATAAGAGCAACAGATGATGCGGTAAAAAGTTTAATTAAAGCTGGTAAAGGTGATGAACCTTTACTGACTGCTAGATGGGAATACACAAAACAAGAACGTCTAGGTATGACTGAAATAGAAGATGGTGCATTTGCTATCATGGAAACTGGTAGATTAATGGCACAAACTTTACCTAGATATAAATTTTACGCTGATATAGCTGCACAAACTTTTACTAAAACCACACCTACAGCTGAAGAAATATTAAAACTTGATTTAGTAGAAGTTCCTAGCACTATAAGAACAGGCACTATACAAAAAACATATGGTGAGTTAGCAGGTAAATTTATACCTAGAGAAGTATATGAAAATATTTTTCAAATAAATAAAATTGCAGAAGGCCCTAGTAAACCTGCGTTTAAACTTTATAGAAATTTAAATCAAATTTGGAAAGCTAGTAAAACTGCATGGAACCCTACTGTTCATGTAAACAATATAGTTAGTAATTTAGTTTTATTAGATTTAGTTGATGGTAGTGCTAGTTTACTACCAGCAGCAGTAAAAGCATTTAATGATCAAAGCAAAGGTAAGTCTGTTAAAATATTAGAAGAAGCAAGTAATCTTGGAGTATTCTCTAGTAACTATGTAAAACAAGAATTAGCAGGTGGTTTTTTAGATCCAGATAAAGTAATACCAGCTTATTACAAAACAGATCCAAAGAAAAATGTTTTTGAAAATGCTACTAATATGTCAGACTTTATATACAAAGATCTAATTAAAAAAAATAAATTTGGACTACAAAAATTATCTGATTATTATGCTTTAGAAGATTCTATATTTAGACTTGCTCTATACATGGATAGAAAAAATAAAGGCTATAATGCAGCAAGAGCTGCACAAGATGCAAGAAAATCTTTTATTGATTACAATATTCAAGCACCAGGAATAAATGCACTAAGATCATTACCTACACCTTTCTTAGCTTATACATATAGAGTTATACCAATACTTGCAGAAACAGCTGTAGTACGACCTTGGAAGTTTGCTAAGTATGCAGTTTTAGGTTATACGTTAAATAACTTAGGTGAGATACTAGGTGAAGGTGATCCAGATGCAGAACGTGCAGCTATGGCAGAACAACTACAAGGTAAAATAGGTGGGCTACCTTTTTTACCACATAAAAATATAAAAATTCCTACTACAGATAAGGCTAGATATGTTAATGTAACTAGGTATGTACCAGGTGGAGATATATTTGATTTAAATTCTGGAACAATACCTTTAGTTCCACAGCCTCTACAAATGAATTTTGGTATAGCTGGAGAAGTTCTTTTCCCTATGTTAGGTTTTGATTTATTTAGAGGTGACAAAATAAAAGGTCAAGGTATATCTGAGTTTGATGATTTTTCTATTAGATCTAAATTTGCATTAAAAAAATTAATACCTAATTTTCCTTTTATACCAGGGTCATACTCTACAGAAAGAATAAAAAAGGCTAGAACAGATAAATCTGTGTTAGCAAGGAGTGAATCAGAACTATTAGCATTTTTAAATACTGTAGGTGTAAAGATTGAAGAGGCAGATATAAGTAGATTAAGAACTATAAAAGGTTTTGAATATAGAAGAAGATTAAAAGGTATAGAAGAACAAATAAGAGCTGTGTATGCTGACTTTAATAGGGGTGCAATTGACGAAGAAAAAAGAGATAAAAAGTTAATAACACTAAATAAAAAATTTAAAAAATTAAGTGATACATATAGTGAGGCATTAAATATGGATATAAATTATCAAGAAGGTGCAGAGTTAAGTGAGGTAGTACCTAGAATAGTTGGTGCTGTTAAAAAGCAAACAGAAAAAATATTTGATAAAAATTAATTTAATATTATTAGTACTAATTATGATGTTAGGGGAAACAAAAGAACAAACAGATAAGATGATGTTATATAGTGATGGGTTTTTAAACTATATAAAAAAAGCTGAGAATGAACGATTATTTTTATCTGGCACAAATGCAACTAAGCATAAATCACCTGAAGGTGGGCTTGACACTATAGGGTATGGTCATAAATTAACCGCTGAAGAAATAGAAAGTGGTAAAGTATATGGGTATGATATAAATAATTTAAATAAAAATCAAGCTAATACTATATTACTAAGAGATCTTGAAGAAAAAAATAAAATATTAACTAACAAACTTGGTACATCATATACTGAGTTAGACCCAAAAAGAAAACAAATGTTATTAGATATTCAGTTTAATGTAAAAGGTGGCATAGATTCTTTTCCAAAATTTACAGAGGCTGTTTTAGATAATGATGTAGATACTATGCAACAAGAATATAAAAGATATTTTAAAAATAAACAAGGTGAATATCAAGAACTAGCTAGAAATAAACAATTTTCTAGTTTTTTCTTTGAAGATAATTAATGGCTAAACAACCCAAAACAACTAGTGAACACATTATATCCTTATACGGATATATTACAGGGTTGAAGAGAGAGGTCAGCAGTATAAAAAATAATCATCTAAAACATATGCATGAAGATATAGATAAATTACACGGCAAGATAGACAGAGTATTGTATGTTATACTTGGAGGTTTAGGTGCAACAATACTAACATTAATAAGTTTATTTAATTAAGGAGTAAAAATGATAGAAGAATTAAAAATAAAAGTAAAAGAGATATGGGAAAAACACTATCACTGCGTCATTTGTGCAGTTGCAGGTTTTGTCTTAGGCGCTATAATATTATAATATATATTTAAATGTCTAAACCTGAATATCAGGATATTATCCAAGAGTACAAAGAGCAAGTCAGAATACTAAAGCAAGAGGTTGCTGAATTGCAAGACGCTGGTAAAAGTAAAGATAGTGCAAACAAACGTACTCTGCAAAAGCTAGAGCATGTAACACAGGATCTAGAAAATGCAAATAAAAAAATAAAAGAACTAGAATCAAATCAACCAAATACAAAGGAGTAACAATGCCATTTGAAATGATTACAATGCTAGGATCCACTGTACTTGGTGGGGTAATGAGTATATGGTCACAAAGCATTAAAGCAAAACAAGCAGAACAAAAAATGCTTTTGCAAAGAGCTGAAGTTCAACAAAAAGGTTTTAAAGACGCTAGAGAATATGAGAATGTAGGTTTTCAGTGGACTAGAAGAATTATAGCTTTAGTCGCTGTCTTTGCAATAGTATTACTACCAAAATTAATGCCTGTATTATCCCCAGATACAAGTGTAATTGTAGGTTATTTAGAATTTAAACCTGCATTTTTCTTTTTACCAGAAAAAGAAGTAATGAAATGGATAACATTATCATCTAATAGTTTAGTTATAACACCACTGGATACCAATTTAGTATCAGCAATTATTGGGTTATACTTTGGAGGATCTTTAGTTAAAAAATAATATATGAGGACTAACTATGAACTATTACTTTACAGGAGTATTAATAATACTTTTAGTATTAATTGCTTTGTTTTTAGAACCAGGCTATAGATGAAATTTGGATTAGCTTTTATATTATGCTCTTATGTAGCAAATACTTGCTTACCTCCACATCATTATGATTTTCAATTTGATAACGAATATGATTGTATGATTACAGGTTATTCAGAATCTCTTAAAAAAATAAAAGAGATTGGCCCTGCAGATGTAAATCAACATCGTATGTATATAAAATTTGGTTGTTTTGAAGTAATAGGAACAGAAAAAAATACTTAAATATGAAATATTCTTTAATACTATTGTCATTATTATTAATACTTTCTGGCTGTATATCAGCAGCAATAGTAGGGAGTTAATTTAAGTGATGGCAAAACCAACTAGATTTTTCAAATGGTTAGTAAAATTAAGAATGTGGTGGGCAGACATTAGGGGTCATCATGGTAAGAAATGGAATTATGAACCTGGTGATTATTACATGGGGAGAAAGAAAAGAAAATGAGTAAGAAACCATTAAATATATCAGAAGAAGCAGCTGTCCAAATGCCAATGAAAAC
>CEUL01148470.1_pt1 | contig 13785 bp, 10 predicted proteins | sample 427021 | NCBI WGS metagenome assembly CEUL01 (sample SAMEA2622800, study PRJEB7988) | marine metagenome | isolation source: saline water (ENVO:00002010), including | reverse complement strand
GAGAATGTTTTCAACATCTTCTCCAACGTAGCCTGCCTCCGTAAGCGCCGTAGCATCAGCGATTGCGAAAGGAACATTGAGCATTCTTGCGAGTGTTTCAGCCATTAAAGTCTTACCGCATCCGGTGGGCCCTATGAGCAAGATATTACTTTTAGAAAGTTCAACCTCGTCGTCACTTTTCTCTCCCACCTGAACGCGTTTGTAATGGTTATAAACGGCTACGGAAAGTATTCTCTTTGCTTGTTCCTGCCCAATTATGTAATCATCGAGAAAAGCGTTTATTTCCTCGGGTTTAGGAAGCTCATCAAACCCTAATTCCGATGGTTGGGAAAGCTCCTCATCAATTATTTCGTTACAGAGATCAATACATTCATCGCAAATGTAGACACCGGGGCCAGCAATTAACTTCTTTACTTGTTTTTGCGATTTCCCACAAAATGAACATTTTAGCAACTCTGAGGTTTCCCCGAATTTCGCCATTTCATTTCCCCCCTTCGATTATTAGACGGCAGATATTGGGCCGGCGTTGTCAACATTTGGTCGTGAGTTAATTACCTCATCAATTATTCCATACTCTTTGGCTTCGTACGCGTCCATAATATTATCTCGGTCAGTATCAAGGCGGATTTGCTCAACTGTCTGCCCAGTGTGAGTTGCAAGCACTTCTTCTAGCTGGTTCTTTAGTCTTTGAATTTCTCTTGATGCAATCTCCAGATCAGAGACTTGCCCCTGAGCACCCGCATATGGCTGATGAATGAGGATTCGTGAATGCGGCAACGCTAGCCTTTTCCCTGGAGTCCCGGCTGCCAGGAGTACAGCAGCAGCAGCTACGGCTTGCCCGTAACATATTGTGGCCACTTGAGGTTTGATGTAAGACATAGTGTCGTAGATGGCAAATACGGAGTTGATGTTACCGCCAGGAGAATTGATGTAAAGACTTATATCTTTATCCGGATTCTCTGACTCAAGGTGGAGCAGTTGAGCACAAACTAAATTTGCAATTCCATCATCAATTGGTGTTCCGATGAAAATAATGTTCTCTTTCAGAAGCTTTGAATAAAGGTCGTATCCCCTCTCTCCTCTATTAGTTTGTTCAACAACAGTCGGGACTAGGTAGTTAGTTGGTCCATCAATCATCTGACTCACTTGATTCTTCTTCCTTGGGTTCGGGGTCATCGGGGTTACTTCCATTTTGACTCAATTCGGGTGCATTTTCTGTGTTTTCAACGAAGATTTCTTCTTTATCAATTTCGTTTCCATCTTCGTCCTCTATTTTAACTGAATCCTCAACGAGTTTTAAGGCTTTTTGCTTGAGTAAATCTGCTTTCAGGATTCGGATTTGACCATTCTCTTGCAAAGAGTTGGTCAAGTTCTCCTTCTCCGTTTTAATACGCGAAGATAACTGCGCATCTATCTCTTCCGATGTCATTTCTAGGGAATAATCAATTTCTTCAGCTTGTATTGCTGCTTGAAGCGCATATTGTTTGGCAACATTTTCGATTTCGTTTTCTATGTCGCTTTCAGTGACTTCAATTGATTCGGCTACTGCAACTGCCCGCAATGCGAGGTCGGTTCTCACTGCTTGTTCTGATGGCTCCCTTAGGTTCGCAACGATGTCCTCTATAGATTGGTTTGTCGCTTGAAGAAATTGCTCAAACTGCATCCCTTGCTGCGCCATGCGCATTGCCATGTCCTGAACTTGCTGCTGGATTTGTTCTTGTATTAGGGGTTCCGGTATCTCTTCAGTAACCAGCTCAGATATTGCCTCAAGTATTTTGGAAGTTACCTGTCCGGGTAGTTGATTCCGTTTCATCTCTTCCATGCGTTCTCTGGTATCAGCCACAAGCAAGTCGACTGTCTCAAATTCAGATAGCTCTGCAACTAATTCATCAGTTAATTCAGGGAGAGTCTTCTCTTCAACGCTTAGAATTTTTGCCACGAAACCTAACTCAGCGTCCTCCTCGGAGGGGTGCGGTCCTCCAAATTCAATTTCTTGACCAATTTCAGCACCCTCCAGGGAAGCATTAATTTCTTCAATAATAAATGAAGATCCAATTTCAAACACAAATCCTTCGGCTGTCAGAGTCTCTTCTGGTTCACCATTGATAGCTCCTGATAAATCCATAGTTATGAAGTCACCAGTAGTAGCCGGTCGACCAACTTCGTTCCGCTCGGAAGCTTGCTCCAGCAACCTATTTACGCTTTCGTCTATTTCTTCTTGAGTTACATGTGGACTAGGCACTCTTATTTCTAAGTTTTTGTATCCTTGAATCTCTAAAGTTGGTCTAACTTCAACAGTCGCTTCAAAAACCGCAGGTCCGGATTCTTGCCCTTCGATGAGTTCAAGTTGAGGTTGCGCTATGACATCTAGTTCGTGTTCATTGACCGCTTGAAAGTAGACTTCGCCGACGATGTCATTGAGAGCTTCACTTCTAGCGTATTCTTTTCCAAATTTAGCTTCAAGCACTTTTCTTGGTGCTTTGCCTTGACGGAAGCCAGGAAGTTTTACTTCTTTCGATATTTTTTTGAAAGCTTCATCTATTGCAACATCGATAACGTCCTCGGGCACCTCAATGTTAACTTTCACCTTGTTATCTTCTAAATTTTTTACCGAACTATTCACAGACCGAAAGTGTATCCGCTTGTTTGGTGCTCTCATCCAAGTGCAGGGTGATTTCTAAATCTTCTTTCTATCAAAAATCATAAAAACCCGATAGCATCGTAAATCTGCGGGTGTAGTTCAACGGCTAGAACCTCAGCCTTCCAAGCTGATGATGGGAGTTCGATTCTCCTCACCCGCTCTGACGTAATATTGTGGACAGGAGCGAAAGAGGTCCAATTGTCATCAATATTTGTAGGGATAGCGGGCGGTAGTTGCTCAGGGAAAACAACTTTGGTCAAAAGTATTGAAGAGAACCTGAGTTTTTCTGTAGCAAGGTTGGCTTTTGATAGCTACTACTGTGATCAAGGCCATCTTCCGATTAAAGAGCGTGCCTTGGTTAATTACGACCACCCCGACTCACTTGACGTTGATCTGTTTATAGACGATCTTCGAATGCTGCGAAGAGGATTTGATATTTCGTCACCCGTCTACGATTTTGCAACACACACTCGAAGCGACAAAGTTGCTGACATATCACCGACTGAAGTTATTCTTTTTGACGGTATTCTTCTTCTCGCTTTCTCTGAAATTTCTGATTTGCTGGATCTTAAGATCTTTGTTTCAGCCCCTGAAAATACCCGTTTAGAACGTCGTATATTACGGGATGTAGCAGAAAGAGGAAGAACAGCCGAACAGGCGCATACGCAATTCCTAAAAACAGTCCAGCCTATGCACGCTCAATTTGTTGAGCCTTCAAAGAAGAATGCAGATCTTATCCTTGACGGCGAGGGGGATATCAACGAGATGGCGAAAACTGTTGAAAACCAAATTGATTTTTTATTACTTGGCAGTGACTAACTCCTACTTTCGTTGAGCACAGATTCGCCACCCAGTGAAGTGATAATTGCGTCAACATAGTACCTTGCCCCGAGAGGCATCGTATGAACCCCGTCGCGCGAAAAGTACTCAGGTTTATTGTTTGAAAGCGAATACCAATCAAGAAGCTCGGTATTCTCAAATCTGACAACAGCCTCACTCAACAAATCGTTCACTTTATTCTCCCATCGCCTCGGAACGCGTACATTTATCAAAAGGACTTTTCTGGCGTCCCGAAGTAATTCAAGGGATTCATTAACTATGCTCTCATCTATTACCCCGTTATTCCCTAGGTGTATAACTACGATTTCACCTACTTCGTTCTGCTTATCAAGATCTCGGACAATCCCACGCAATTCGTACCATTGGCGATTCTTAGCTGCAGAAACTGTTACTTGGTCAGAAATAGTTGAAATGTCCTGACGAAATGCTTCTTCAACGCCATCATTCCCGACATCAGTGAGCGCTCCAAGCATGACCGAGTCTCCAATGAAGGTAATACGGTCAAAGTAGATCGAAACTGCGTAAGAGGTGATATTCATTAATTCTTGCCACACTTCTGGATTGGCGACCAATGCGTCTTGGAACTCAGCTAAATCAAACGTCAGGTCGTCAAAGTTAATTTGATTTATAGTCTGGCCATCGACTGCGTCATCCAGAACTAGAAGTGGCTTTTCTTCAGCCGGAGTAGTTTGAGGTTGTGGAGTAATTTGTGGTGCTGGGCTTGGAGTTGGCGTCATCGGGGTTGACACAGAATTATCTTTTTTGGCTATATCTATTGCTTCATCAGAGTTCTCATCTGCTGCCACATCAACAGTTTCAAATTGCTGAATGCTCCTATCGGCCTGAACACCTTGGAGGATCATGATGCTCGCCAATATTCCCAAAGCCGAAAGCGCAAATTTAGGAAGTGATGACTTTAGCTCTTTAATTCTTTTAACTTTTGCTAGCTCCCTCATCATTCTTCGTTCCCGAATTGGACGTTCTACACATTGGTAACTTATCTCCACGAGCACGAGGGTTACGAACATTCTGACAGCGAAAAGCTCCCATCCGTTAATATCCACATCGACGCGCTCTCTCGTGAGTTGAAATACGGGCCAATGCCAAAGGTACAAACCATATGACCGCTTCCCTATCCAAACAAACGGAGCTAATCCAAGTATTGAGTTAAGATACGAGTTCGGGATTACTACGCAGGCTATAACGATCGCAGTTACGGTTGAAGTTATCAGGAATCCTCCACGGAATAATTGATCTGCATCCGGCATGAGTAACGTGTAATGCATATTTGCCCAAACGAGGATACCTATTGCTGCAATACCAACAAGAAAAGAAGCATCCTTGCCTTTAGGGAATAGTTTTGATTTCTCAACGCTCCAAGGCCGCCAAATATAGGCAAGTAATGCCCCGATTAATAACCCTGAAGCTCTGGTGTCAGTTCCGTAATACACTCTAAGAGGGTCTTCAAAGGGCTGGTACATAGTCCACATCAGAAAAGCTGAACTCGTTATGCCTAAAATAAGCAGTGATATGGTTACTTTTCGGTTTATGTGCTTTTGGAGGCAGAGCAGAAGAACAGGCCAAAGCAAATAAAACTGTTCCTCGACTGCTAGGGACCAAAGATGGTGAAAGAAGTTCTTGCGCTCAAAAACGTCAGTGTAAGAAATCTCTTGAAAAATACCGAACCAGTTATATACATAACCTAAAGTCGAAAGCACCTCTCCTTTAGTGGGAACGACATCTTCGGCCATTGAATAGGCAAAGGCAACTGACCCTCCTATGTAAAGAAATAACGCAGGAAGCAACCTCCTAGCTCGCCTTACCCAGAATTGCCGAAGGTTGATGCCACGATTTAAATTGAACTCCTCGAGGAGCAAGGCAGTGATTAAATAGCCGCTGATGACGAAAAAGATTTCGACACCCAGGAAGCCACCCGGAACACTTTCTATTTCGGAATGATATGCAATCACTGCCACCACAGCGAGCGCTCGTAAACCGTCCAACCCAGGCATGTAAGGAAGTCCGGCGGTATTGCGATTTTTATCAGCGAATGTCTTTGAATCTCTACTTGTCTTAGAATTGGAATTCATTACATTTCAGATTAGTGCGATGTGTAAAGATCTTGCTTTATTACTGGCTCTCCTGTCTTTCAAGGAACTCGTAAACTTCAACCATATCCACACCAGGGAAGCGCGAGAAACTTCTCGCTGGCAACGGTAATCCCGAAGATACGTTACTTCGGTCTCTAGCTGAAGGCCATGCTACTCCTTGCCAATGCTGCCTTACGCTTGCTCTTGGAGTATTGCAACATTCTTTATCTGGGCAATGCGATGTTGAGAATCTTTTTGTATCGCTGCCTCGGAACCATTTTGCTTGGTCTGCCGTTGTCCCTATCGTAACAGCGTGATAGGGCACTCTGTCTGCTTCAACATGAGTAACGCACCAATACTTTCCGGAAGGCGTGTCAGTGTATTGATAGTGCAAAGAAAGTGAGTCCTGTGTATGAAAAGCCTGCCGGGTTCCCCAGTTCCTGCATAAATGTTCACCCTCAATTGTTCCGTCGATACCTTGTGGAAGAGGAACACCATCGTTTTCATAAGCTTTCCAAACAACGCCTTCATCATCTGACCTTAGGAAATGCAATGTCAACCCAAGGTGCTGAGTCGCTAAATTAGTCAATCTATGCCCTGCCATTTCGTATGAAATATAAAAGATTTCCTGTAAATCCTCTATAGATATGTCCATAGATTCATATGCTTTTTGTAAAAAATCCACTGCTGGCTTCTCAGGAGCAAGGATTGCGGCTGCGAAATAGTTTGATTCCACTCGTTGCCGCAGGTATGTTCCGACATCATCCGCAACCTCGTGATCTAGAGCGTAATGGCCGAGTGTTTGGAGCACAACCGAGCGTGAGGCACGAGTTGATAGATCATTCCTTTGAGGAATGTAGATAATCTTTTCCCTCTGATCAGTTATTGACCTTGTCGTTTGAGGTATGTTTTCAGCGCGTTTCACAGAAAAGCCAAAGTGATCACACACATCCATAAGAATACGCTCAGAAACCGGACCTGAACCCGGGTAATCGAGAGAATTCAAAATACTCTGAGCAATAGTTTCGATTTCCTCATAATAATTATTCTTACTGCTCATCTCACTTCGTAAGTCTTTATTTGAATTTCGAGCAATATTTTTAGGTGTATTTGGATTAGAAATCGTGAAAGTATTATCCTCCTCAAGAGCTGAATACAATCCGATGATGTGCTCCAAGATTTCGTCTGGCATTCTTGACGAAGGCCTAAGATAAGGTAATTTTCGCTGCTTATTTTGTGGTTCGTCTTGCAACCTTCGAAGTTCAATTTCTAAACCCGCTCTTCGATTCGGTGGCTCAGGGTCAAGAAGGTCCGACGGGGTACAATCCAGAGCAGAAGCAAGTTCTCTGATCAAAGTGACTCTCGGTTCCATAATACCATTTTCGAGTTGGGAGAGATATGGAGCAGGTTTACTTATAATTTTACCGAGCTGAACTAGAGTATAGTTATTCCTCTTGCGATAATATTTTAGCCGTTGTCCAAACACTAATGAATCCACATTCATCTCCTAAATATGTAAAAAGCATACCCCGAGACAAATAACTTTTGGCTTTTTTATCGATTTCAATAATTTCTGCATTATTTAGCCATTTATAAGGTTGATTTTAGTAGAGTTCTACTGCATCGTGGATACGCACACATTACTTCCCCCTCAAGGAGACAACGATGTCTAAGTCATTTGAAGAACAGGTCGACCAACTTAATAATGAATGGAAAGAGAACGATCGATGGGCCGGAGTCGTTCGTGACTACTCAGCAGAAGAAGTTATAAACCTTCGAGGTTCAGTTGATATTGAATACAGTCTCGCACGTCGCGGCGCAGAAAAGCTCTGGGAGAAACTAAACAGCAACGCCTACACTCACGCAATGGGTGCTCTAACAGGCGGCCAAGCTGTTCAAATGGTTAAAGGCGGCCTAGAAGCCATCTATCTCTCAGGTTGGCAAGTCGCTGGCGATGCAAACCTAGCTGAGCAGGTCTACCCAGACCAAAGCCTCTATCCCGCAAATTCAGTACCCACAGTCGTTCGAAGGATAAACAACGCTCTTAGAAGAGCTGATCAAATCGAATGGAGTGAAGGAAACAGAGATCGTGAATGGCTCATCCCAATCGTCGCAGACGCTGAAGCTGGTTTCGGTGGACCACTTAACGCATTTGAACTCATGAAATCAATGATTGAAGCTGGAGCAGCCGGCGTTCATTGGGAGGATCAATTAGCAAGCGAAAAGAAATGCGGTCACATGGGTGGGAAAGTCCTCGTTCCGACCCAGCAACATATTCGCACACTAACAGCAGCCCGTTTAGCTGCAGACGTAATGAACGTACCTTCAGTCGTTGTCGCTAGAACTGATTCTCTCGCAGCCACACTCCTAACTAGCGATGTAGACGAACGAGATCAAAGGTTCTGCACAGGAGAACGCTCTGCAGAAGGATTTTTCCATGTTGAGAATGGAATGGATGCCGCTATCTCACGTGGCCTAGCATACGCACCATATGCTGACCTCGTCTGGTGTGAAACCAGCACCCCGGACTTGGATGAAGCCAAACGCTTTGCTGAAGCGATGAAAGCGGAATTTCCAGACAAGATGCTCGCATACAACTGCTCACCATCATTCAATTGGAAAGCAGCACTTGATGATGACACGATAGCTAAATTCCAAAGAGAGCTTGGTGCCATGGGCTACCGATTCCAATTTATTACGTTAGCAGGATGGCATGCATTAAACGCCTCCATGTTTGAACTATCCAAGGCCTACACTGACAGGGATATGACAGCATATGTGGAACTTCAGCAACGAGAATTTGCTATGGAAGACGATGGGTATAGCGCTACACGTCACCAACGTGAAGTCGGAGCTGGCTATTTTGATCAAGTCGCAACTGTTATCTCCGGCGGAACTGCCAGCACATTAGCGCTGAAAGGCAGCACTGAGGAAGAACAGTTCTGACACATATCCCATCAAGCACTAATGTAGAGCTTGCTAGAACAAGGGGTGTATATGAGCTCACAAAAGATAACTAGAGGACCTCTTGAAATAGATTCTGCTTTATCTTCATTTATCGAAATGAAGGTGCTTGACGGGCTTGCAATAGAGCCTCTGGAGTTTTGGGACAAGTTCGGAGCATTTCTCAAAGAATACAAAATCCTCGCTGACCAATTCCTAAAATCCAGAGATGACATCCAATCATTAATTGATCAATGGCATATAGAACGCAAAGATGAAGTCCATGATGAGGACTCCTACAAGTCTTTCTTAGCCGACATTGGCTACATACTCCCCAGACCTCAGACTGTTACTGTCAATACGAATAACGTTGACCCTGAAATTGCTGCTGTCGCCGCTCCACAGCTTGTAGTCCCAATTGACAATGCTCGATATGCACTAAATGCCGCAAACGCTCGATGGGGAAGCCTCTACGACGCCTTATACGGAACTGATATCATCAGCGATGCAGATGGCGCTGAAGCAACCGGACCCTATAACCCTAAAAGAGGGGCAAAGGTCATTGAATACACGCGGACCCTACTCGATAAACATTTTCCACTACTTTCACTTAGCCACAAAGATTCACTTAGCTACCGGATAGTCAATCAAAACTTGATAGTTGCTACCACTAATGGAGATGCGACACTAGTAGATAAAGAACAGTTCATTGGCTACACCGGGAATACAGACAGTCCAGAGTCAATATTTCTTCGCAAAAATAACTTGCATATAGAGATCATCATTGATCCAAAAGACCAAATAGGTTCCACAGATTCAGCAAATATAGCCGATGTGATGGTCGAGTCCGCTGTCAGCACAATCATGGACTGCGAAGACTCAGTAGCCACTGTTGATGCAGAAGATAAAGTCACGGCATATGCTAACTGGCTTGGCTTAATGAAAGGAACCCTTGAAACTAGTTTCATAAAAGGCTCCCAAACCATCATCAGAAAGTTAAACCCTGATTCATTAATCACTTTAGCCAACGGAGAGCAAGGCATTATTAGAAGACGATCGCTCCTCCTCGTTCGAAACGTAGGCATGCACCTCACCACGGACATGATTACCGTCGATGGCGAAAGTGTGCACGAGACATTAATTGACGCTGTAGTGACAACTCTATGCGGCATGCATGACCTAATAAAAGCTGATCACCTCAAGAACAGCCCGGCTGGATCAATCTACATCGTTAAGCCCAAAATGCATGGCCCTGATGAAGTCGCAATGGCTGACAAAATGTTCTCAACCATTGAGTCAATGCTCAGCCTGAACCCCAACACCATCAAAATCGGGATCATGGACGAGGAACGGCGTACGTCTCTAAACTTACTGGCTTGCATTGAGGCAGCATCGGAACGTGTCGTATTTATCAATACTGGATTCCTTGACAGGACTGGTGACGAAATCCACACGAGTATGGAAGCTGGACCAGTTGTCCCCAAAACTGAAATGAAAACTCAACAATGGCTTTCAGCATACGAAAATATTAATGTTGATGAAGGCCTCGAAGCTGGGCTTCTGGGCCACGGTCAGATCGGCAAAGGCATGTGGGCGCGTCCCGATGACATGGCGGACATGCTTAAAGAAAAAATTTCGCACCCTCTTGCAGGAGCAAGTTGTGCATGGGTTCCTTCACCTACTGCTGCAACATTACATTCCCTACATTACTTTGATGTGAATGTTGCTGATGTCCAAAGATCATTGGAGGATAGAGAATTAACGAGTCGTGAGCTTATGCTTCGAATTCCAACACTAGAAGCAGGCAGAGAACTAAGCCCACAGGAAATTAATTCTGAATTACGAAACAATGCGCAGGGCATACTCGGATATGTATCTCGATGGGTAGGTCAAGGTGTTGGCTGCTCAAAAGTACCGGATATAAATGATGTTCAACTAATGGAAGATCGAGCAACACTTCGAATATCGAGTCAACACATAACAAATTGGCTTCATCATGGGGTAATTACTGAGGAGCAAATCCACAATACTATGCAAGAGATGGCAGCTCTAGTGGATGATCAGAACAGCGATGACCCTGATTACATACCCATGTCTGATGACTTAAATGAGAGTATTTCATATCAAGCTGCTTTGGCACTTATTTTTGAAGGACGAGACCAATCAAACGGCTATACAGAATTTCTTCTTACTGAACGCCGACAAAGAATGAAAGCCTCGTTAGCTAAGAAATCAGACATTTAGTCAGCGCCCCCGGCAGGAGTCGAACCTGCGACCTACGGATTAGAAGTCCGTTGCTCTATCCAGCTGAGCTACGGAGGCCTCCTATAAGACTAGAGGTTAAAATAGCGAAGTTGCTATCAGAATGGACGATCGCCAAGAATTGTTGTTCTTTCCATTCTCCTGTGAGCTGGAAGAAAATCATCAGTTCCGGTGTGTTGTACGCAACGGTTATCCCAAAGGACTATTGTTGTCTCATCCCACTTAACCCGTATTTGAATGCTTGGATCTCTTATTGCGTTTTCTAAACGCCGCAAAAGGGTATTGCTTCTATTTTCATCAACCCCATCTATGTGAGCTGTGAAGAAGTTATTCGTAAATATTGCCTTCTCTCTGGTTTCCGGATGTGTGCGAATTACCGGATGACTTACCAAAGGATATTTTTTTCTTGTTGATTCAATATCCTTTTTGTCAAGGACGTGATGATTTTTTTTAAACCAGTCATGAGTGGCGGTTAACTCTGATACTGCGTTTTTCGTTTCAAGATCCAACCGGCTGTACGCCTCAACAGCATTAGCGAAGCAGGTATCTCCTCCGACTTCTGGTACCACTACTCCCCTGAGGATAGACCCCATAGGCGGTTTCTCTCGGTAAGTAACGTCTGAATGCCAATCGGTCGCAGAATAATGTGTTTTTTTCGTTGAACCTCCTGACTCCAGCACTATTATTTCTTGATAGTCGACGTGTTTGTTAGCGAATGGATGAATTTCAAGGTTCCCAAAGTGTTTTGAAAAGTTGACATGTTCTTCAGAAGTTAACGACTGATTGCGAAGAACCAGCACCTTGTGTTCGAGCCATAATCTTTGAAGATCATCAATCGCCTTAGTACTAAGATTCCTTAAATCGATTCCTTGCACCTCAGCTCCAAAAAAGTTGTTTAGTCGTACTACTTTCATGAGAGTCAGACTGGCTTAGTGCCGATTATTGTGACGCGCTCAACGTGCCTTTTCTGTGGGTAGAAATCGTTGGAGGCCTGATGTTGCACAATTCTATTGTCCCACATGACAATGGTGTTGACCTCCCATTTGATTCTGCACTGCACTGAAGGACTCTGTATCGCATGCTGTAAAGTTTTGAGGAGATACTGGCTTTCGTCTCTAGCTATTCCTTCTATATGTGAAACAAAAGGTTTATTTGTGTATATCCCCCGCTCCCCTGTCTCAGGGTGTGTTCGAATTACTGGATGACGGGCTGGAGGGTATTTCTTTTGTTTCTCCTTTCTTTCTTTTTCTGACATGTTTCGTCCGAATGTTTTAGAAAAGTCGTGAATTGCGTATAGCGAATCGACTCGATCTTTTATTTCAGGGTCTAAGCGGTTGTAGGCTTCTGCAGTGTTCGCAAATGAGGTGTCGCCACCGACTTCAGGGATGGTTCGCCCACGCAAGATTGACCCCATTGATGGCTTTTGCCGCCAAGTTACATCGGAATGCCAATTTGAAGCAGCGTATTGAACTTTGTCGTTAGAGATGATCTTTACTATCTCTGGATATTCTTTTGGATGGGGAGCGAACGGATGTACTTCTAGCTCGCCAAAGTTTTTTCCAAATTCGATATGTTCCTGTCTCGTAAGATCTTGATTCCTAAATACAAGCACCTTATGTCTAAGCCATTCTTCTTTGATTGCTTGTATCTCACCTTTGTTTGTTCTGGCAAGATTTATGTCGGTAATCTCTGCGCCTACAAATCCTGTGATCGGATGAATATTCAATATCCCCCCCTTTATGCGAACATAGCACTGAAAAATCTTTTTTAAGATTATCTGTTAAATGTTGTCACGTTAAGTCCAGAATGGCTTTATCATAAGGTGTCGCCCATTATACGGGCCATGGTGGCCGTAGCTCAGCCTGGTAGAGCCCCTGTTTGTGGTACAGGTGGTCGCGGGTTCAAATCCCGTCGGTCACCCGACAAAAAGTACACTTGGATCTCAGATTTTAGTTCCTCTTGAACAAATGAGATATCAAAATGGCCGGTCACCAATGATTGTGACCCTCTCAACAACTCGCTCATTTGGATAGAAATCCGCAGCAACTGCATGTTGTGATGATCGATTGTCCCACATCACAAATGTGTCAACTTCCCATTTGAGTCGAAATTGTACTGTAGGACTCATGATCGCTTTTTCCAAAATCGCTAATAGCTTTTCGCTTTCTTCCGGGGAGATCCCTTCAATGTAATCTGTGTGATATCCGTTGGTATAGATGCTTCGCTCCCCTGTTTCAGGGTGAGTTCTCACTACAGGGTGACGGGCTGGAGGGTATTTCTCTTGCAACTCTGCGCGTTCTTCTTCGGTAAATTTCTCTCCAATGCTTTTCGTAAAGTCATGTATGGCGTATAGATCATCAATTTGAGATTTAATAGAATCGGGTAAGAGTTCGTAAGCGGCGGCTGCGCTTGCGAAACAAGTATCGCCACCGGTCTCTGGAATAACAACGCCTCGAAGAATAGAGCCTAATGAGGGTTCTTCGCGCCAAGTTACATCTGAATGCCAGATTACTGCTGCGAATTCTTTTTCTGGGTTTGATGCGATTCGAAGTATTTCGGGAGAATCACCGAGTCCGACATGCCCACCTCGCGCGAAGGGGTGAATTTCTAGCTCTCCGAACTTTCTCCCAAAAGCTATGTGATCTTCAACGGTAATGTGCTGATCTCGGAAAACTAAAACTTTATGATCAAGCCAAGCTTTCTTGATGTTCTCTACTTCATCATCAGTAATATTAGCTAGATCAACATCTGAGACCTCAGCCCCTATATTTCCTGATATCTGTTCAATTAGCATGCTTGCCTCATAATGTTTATTTTAAGGGCTACTTACTAGCTAGTCATTTCCTTTTCAATTATTTAGAGTTTAGATCAATAAATCAAGGTCTTTTCAAGGCTGTACAGTTTGCTACCAACCAAGATTTTTAATATTGCTGTGCTGACTCGCATCATTATCAGCATATTCCCGCTAGGATTTCAATTTCTAGCGCCTCTAGCTCAATTGGCAGAGCA
>CEUL01033931.1_pt1 | contig 13840 bp, 19 predicted proteins | sample 427021 | NCBI WGS metagenome assembly CEUL01 (sample SAMEA2622800, study PRJEB7988) | marine metagenome | isolation source: saline water (ENVO:00002010), including | reverse complement strand
ATCTCCTGCAAACTCAGACTCTTGTCCAAAAGTGTATGTACCAAGCCCATTAGGTTTATTATTATGCCATTGACCCTCATACACTGAACCGTCTTCAAAAGTGTATTTTGCATAACAATTATTATTCCATTCATCAGCTTTAGGACATATTGTTTGAGACAGCACATTATTAGATGTAATTGCTATCATCATTGTAATAAGAAAGTAGCTATATTTCATAAAATTAATTATATCAAATCAGAATTTTGAAATGAAATTTGAGAGTTTGAGGAAAAATTAAATTTTATTTTTATTATTACAAAAATATTTTTTTATCTATTTCCATTTAATAGAGCAACCAACACTGGGATTCTGTTTTTCGGGTCCTTTTCCTGTTTTTGCAACTTCGATCATTGCATTTAATAATTCTGGCTCAAGGTTATCGCTTGTTACAGACATTCTAGTTGCGTCAAGCCGGCCACGATATTGAAGTTCCAGAGATTGGTTGTAACCGAAAAAATCTGGGGTACATACAGCACCATATTTTTTGGCAGTTTCTTGCGTTTTATCCAATAAATATGGAAAAGAAAATTTATTTTTTTCTGCAACACGTTTCATGTTATCAAATGAATCTTCAGGATATTCTTCGGTGTCATTAGACATAATTCCAACAGAATTTATACCATGTTCTAATAAAGAATCAGTTACTTTAACCAGTTTTGGAATGATTGCTTTTACGAAAGGACAGTGATTGCATATGAAAAAAATGAGCAAACCATTTTCGCCTTTTAACGAATTAAGCGTCCAATTTTTTCCATTTGTACAACCTAAATCAAAGTCGTATGCATTTTGTCCAAAGGTACAGATGGGCGTTGATTTTTCAGACATTATAAATTTTACTTATACTAAATTAAATTATTGCTATTACCTTTTAGTATAAATATAGGTTAATGTATTTTCTATAAAAAGATGTAAAAAAAGCATCGTAAAAATTCGGTCTATTTTAGGGGGGAGAATATGCCATCATTTGTATCGATAAATCCGTTTGTAGAACTTTCAAATTCTATACCAACAATTGCCATTCAAGGTTTTTTGTTAGCCATGGCTGGACTTGTAATTGGTGGAGTCGTTTTAGATATAATTCATAAAAAAAACGTAAAGTATTTCTTTGAAAATGCAAAAAAAGCGAAAGAAAAAGCGAAAACGAATGTTAGCACAGGTAAGAAAGCAAAGATTATTGTTGAGACAGTTGCACACGATGTTTTAATATCAGGGGAATTCTGCGGCTGGAAAAGACAAGTTGCTCATCTACTAGGAATGTATGGAACAATTATTTTTTGGATCACATCTGCTATTTTAGTTTTTAAATACGCAACACCTACTGCTGTAACTCCAGAAATAATTTCTCAACTATGGCACTTAGGAGCTGCAATGACTTGTTTAGGCGCATATTGGTTTTGGTTCTTTTTAAGAGTAGATGTCGCTGCAGAAGGTCATAAATGGTATCGAGTTGTCTTTACAGATTTATTTGTTCTGTCGCTTGTTGTTACATCAACCTTTGGCTTGCTCTGGTCATTCTTCCAAGCTCAAGGCTCAGCACTAGGAGTTTTATTTTTAATATTATTTATTCTCTCAAATATTGTTTTATACGGCGGAGTCTATTGGTCTAAGTTTGCTCACATGTTTTATAAACCTGGTGCCGCAATACAAAAACATTTAGCAGAAGCTGACGGGTCTAGAGATTTTCTACCAGAGCCTGCTGATGCTCCAAAACAATTTGGTTTAGGTATTAAACGTGAAGCACCAAGACATTATTAAAATTATATTGGAGATATAAAAAAGAATTTTAAATTAATTTTGTAGTAAATAAAGGAGAAAAAGTTATGTCAACATTTGTATATATGACCCGATGCGACGGGTGTGGCCACTGCGTAGATATCTGTCCTTCAGACATTATGCATATTGATCCAAAGATTAGACGTGCAGTGAATATCGAACCGAATTTTTGTTGGGAGTGTTATTCGTGTGTTAAGGCTTGCCCACAAAATGCTATCGACGCTCGTGGCTATGCAGACTTTGCGCCAATGGGGCATAAGGTTAGAGTTTTAAGAGAAGAAGAAAAAGGAACTATCTCTTGGAAAATAACTTTTAGAAACGGCACCGAAAAGAATTTTGTTTCTCCAATTACTACAAAACCATGGGGAAAACATATTCACAAAGTTGCTGAAGCAGAAGTTCCTGATCAAGCAGCACATGACTCACAACTTCTCTTTAATGAGCCAGATTATTTAAAAATCGGTGACAATAGAGATGCTGAATTAATCAATGAGGATGGATTACCATCGCGTGCTAAAGATACATTTAAGCAAGGAGTTTATTACTAATGGCAGATCACAAAACAGTTTACGAAGAATGCGACATACTTATTGTTGGTGGGGGTATGGCTGGTACTGGAGCGACTTTTGAATCCAGGTACTGGGGTCGTGATATGAGAATTTTATGTGTTGAGAAAGCTAACATTGATAGAAGCGGTGCTGTTGCGCAAGGGTTATATGCAATTAACTGTTATATGGGAACAAGATGGAATGAAAATCAACCCGAGGATCATGTTCGTTATGCAAGAAATGATTTGATGGGTATGGTTCGCGAAGACTTAGCTTTGGATATGGCACGTCATGTCGATTCATGCGTTCATATGTTTGAAGAATGGGGTCTCCCGCTTATGAAAAATAAAGAGGGTCGATACCAGAGAGAAGGTAAATGGCAAATAATGATTCATGGTGAAAGTTATAAACCTATTGTTGCTGAGGCAGCTAAAAAGTCAGCAAGTAAGGTATATAACCGCGTAATGATTACTCATTTATTAAAAGATGAAGCCAAGGACAACCGATGTGGTGGTGCTGTAGGGTTCAATATGAGAACCGGGGATTTTCATGTGTTCCGCGCAAAAGCAACTATCATTTGTGCTGGTGGAGCATCTCATATTTTTAAACCAAGAGCTGTAGGTGAAGGTATGGGTAGAACATGGTATGCGCCGTGGAGTAATGGTTCTTGTTACGCATTACCAATTGCACTTGGTGCAAAAATGACGCAGATGGAAAACCGAATAGTTTTATGTCGATTCAAAGATGGATATGGACCAGTTGGAGCTTACTTCTTACATCTTAAAACCTATACTCAAAACACTTATGGTGAAGAATACGAATCGAAATGGTACGACCAAACAAAAGAAATGGTTGGTGAATATATTGACCATCATCCAACCCCAACTTGTTTGAGAAATCATGCTTTCTTAGAAGAAGTTAAAGCTGGGAGAGGTCCGATTCATATGGTAACAATGGAAGCGTTTCAAGATCCGCATTTAGAGGTAATTGGGTGGGAAAACTTTCTTGGAATGACCGTAGGTCAAGCTGTGGTTTGGGCATCACAAGATATTGATCCAAAATATCAAAACCCAGAATTAACAACCTCTGAGCCATATGTCATGGGATCACATGCGACTTGTTCAGGGGCTTGGGTTAGCGGGCCATCAGATTTATCTCCAAAAGAATATTTTTGGGGTTATAACAGAATGATGACCGTTGATGGAGTATTTGGAGCCGGCGATACTGTTGGTGGAACCGCTCATAAATTTTCATCAGGTTCATTTACAGAAGGGCGTCTTGCTGCGAAAGCTGCCGTTCAATATATAAATGATATGGAAAGTAAGCCTAGTGTTAGCGAGCAACAAATAAATAAATTTAAAGATGAAGTATATAAACCATTAGAAAATTTCACTGTAGGTCGAAATGAAATTACTTCTGGAACTGTTTCTCCGAGTTACTTGCTACCAATCCAAGGGTTGCAGAGATTGCAAAAAATTATGGATGAATATTGTGGAGGTATCACAGTCGGTTATCAGTGTAACGAGCATCAATTGAAGAAGGGATTAAAAGATTTAAGTATTCTTCAAGAGGATTTAGAAAATATTGGTGCTGAAGACCTTCATCAATTAATGCGAGCATGGGAGTTAAAACATCGTGCGCTTGTTTCACAGTGCGTAACAGAGCATACATTGTTTAGAGAAGAAACGCGTTGGCCAGGATATTACTATCGTTCAGATTTTAAAAAGTTAGATGATGATAATTGGCATTGTTTAACATTGTCTAGAAGGGATCCTGAAACAGGAAAGTTTACTATGGAAAAGGCTCCGCTTTATCATATCGTTGACGAGGAGCAAAAAAAGGCTGGTTAAATGGAATTTATAGAAAAATCTGATAAAGATATATTTGATATTGCAAATCCATTATGGCTAGACTTAGTTAAATCCTCAAACAAGAATGACTATGGAGGTTTTACAAAAAACTTTTCAGAAACTTTTCTTATGGGCGCAAACGAAGTTGAGATTGGAAAACAGTGGGCCAATAATAAACTATTATCAACATTAAAAGAAGAAGCAAACCCAATCGGGTGCTTAAGGCGTGACGAGCATATAACAGTAATATACAAACAAAAAAGCACTGAATTCCCCGGTGACTACTTGGGTAGATTAGTATTGGGAATGGAATATGAGGCTGTAAAGATTTTTGGCGCCACCATTTTTTAAATAAAATATTGTTCCAGTATTATTGTATCTAACTTATTAATTTAATTTGATTTTTTCATATCATTCAAGATATATATAATAAACAACTTGCTTCTATATAATTTGTAATATAATTTTAAAATATAAAATTAATTAGAGAAAAAAATGGACGCTACCTCGTTTAAATCTGAAAACTACATAATTGAAGAAGAACCTTTTTATTATCCAGTAAGGGATGAAATCGAAGTTTTCGAAAGCGCTTATAAAAATCAGTTACCAGTTTTATTAAAGGGCCCAACGGGTTGTGGTAAAACAAGATTTATGGAACATATGAGTTGGCGCCTTAAAAGACCATTAATTACTGTATCCTGTCATGATGATCTAACAGCATCGGATCTCGTAGGAAGATACTTGATTCAGGGCTCTGACACTGTTTGGATTGACGGCCCACTAGCAAGAGCGGTGCGTGTTGGCGCAATATGCTATTTAGATGAAATAGTCGAAGCAAGAAAAGATACAACTGTTGTGATACACCCTTTATGCGACGATAGAAGAGTACTCCCTATTGAAAAAGTTGGTGAAGTTTTGGAAGCTACGTCAGATTTTTGTATGGCTATATCTTATAATCCTGGATATCAAAGTATTCTTAAAGATCTAAAGCAGAGTACAAGACAAAGATTTGTTGCCTTAGAATTTGATTATCCCGAAGCAAATATCGAACAATCAATTATTGAAAGTGAAACTGGTGCTGACAAAGAATTGAGTACCGCTTTAGTTAAATTCGCGCATATGACAAGAAACTTAAAAGGTAATGGTTTGGACGAAGGAGCTAGCACAAGACTTTTAGTTCATGCTGCAAAGTTAATTGTTTCAGGTGTAAATCCAACAACAGCTTGCAGATGTTCTATTTCGGAAGCAATTACTGATGATCCTGATATGCTGAAAGCTGTAAATGAATTAAGTTCTGCTTTATTTTAAAAAAAATCGAGATGCTATTTTGATAAAGGAGCGAACTAAATCGTAAATAGCACCCCAACTTTTACCTCACACTCAACCAACACATTTGGTGTAGCTTGTACCCCGGTAATTTAATTGATGCTTGTTTTTTATATCTTTTTTATAGCTAGACTTAATAAAATATAAGCCGCGATAGATAAGAGCTATCTTATTTAAATAGATGTCAGAGGGGTCTGAATTCCCTGAATGAAAAATACCTCTATATACTTGATTTTGCATAACTTTTTCACCATCAATTAAATCTAAAACCACTGTAGTGAACTTGTTACGCAGGTTCTTGCGTGGTATAACCAGATTTGAATATAGCATTTTTTGGAAAATATTCAACTTTTCATATCGTTGATACACAAACCATTAACAGTAGAGGTATTGAATTTGACATCAACATTTAAACTAAAAAATATTTTCGATGAAAAGTTTTGCGACAATCTTAGTAAAAAATATAAATTTGTAAATTCTGTTTCGAAAAACATATCTGAAAGTTTAGAAAAGACTTATACAGATTTTATTATCTTAATTTTAAGCGAAAATAATACATACTCTATTGACGAAAGGAACAAGCTTTATAAAGAAGCAATATTTAATCTTGATCACACAAGCAAGCTCCTAAAAGGTATGCCACACCCTGCTAGTTCTATGAGTTATAAGTTATTAAAAATGTCAGAAACATTAAAAAAAGTGACAAGCGGAAATAAAAAAGGAAAGTCAAAAGCAAATAGATTTATTGAAAAAAATTTAATTAGAAAATTTATCATCTTCTGGGATCAACATAGCGACGAAAAATTTCTATCTACGGATGAAAAGATAAATTATAAGACTTGTGAATGTTTTTATGAGTGTTCTAAAAAGATATCACAGGTTTATCCAGAAATAGAATGGTTTAAGGTCTGTGAAATGGATTTTGTTGAAAGCTTATTTGAGAATATTTAATCCTCTGTTACCTCATTGAGAGCATCAATTTCTGTTTTCGTAGCATCTCTAACACTCATTATCTTGACATTAAAATTAATTTTCATATTACATAATGGATGATTTCCATCTAAAACAATCTTTTCATCTGTCAGCTGAGTTACTCTAAAAGGTTTAATGTCACCTGACTCGTTCTGAAATTCAACAATTTTCCCAAGCTCATGATATTCTTTTGGAACATTTTTTATTTCATCTTCAAAGATTAAATCTTTATCTTCCTCTCCAAAAACTTCGCCTGGTTCAAAAGTTACACTAACCTCGTCATCGGCTTTTTTGTTTTCAAGTGCATCTTCAAGTTTTGGCCATAAGCCCATTTTTACACCATGCACATAATTTACCGGCATATCTACCTGTTCTATAATTTGACCTTCGTCACTTATTATCGAATATGTAAATTCCACGTACTTATTTTTTTTTATAAATTCTGACATATGTTAAAAGTAAAGTTTCATCATCATTCCCGTCAAGCCAAGTGTTAATAACAAGGGTAGAATACCAACTTTTGCCTTTTGTAATGCTAGCAAACTTAGAACTATTAAAACTAAAAGATTAATATCAAAATACTCAGCACCATTATTATCAATCCATAATGAGTTATAAGCAAGAACGAATCCTAAGTTTGCTATAAGACCTACAACCGCGGAGGTAACAAAGCTTAAAGGAATATCAAGCGTTTTATTTTCTTTGCTAAGTTCGATCAATGGGGCTCCGATAAAAATAAATGCAAAAGATGGAAGAAATGTGAAGAATGTTGCCACAAACGCACATATTAAAGCGCCTATTAAAGGATTTCCTATTGCCAAAATATCATTCGACCACCCAACTATAAAACCAACATAAGTGACAATCATAATTAATGGACCAGGAGTTGATTCTCCTAAAGCAAGGCCATCAATCATTTGCTGACTTGTTAACCACCCGTGTGATTCAATAATATTTTGAAAAACATAGGGTAGTAATGCATACGCACCTCCAAAAGTAATTAAAGCAGCTTTGCTAAAAAATAAAGATAAGTTTAGTAAAATATCCTCTTTTGCAAGAATTACAAAAGTAAGCACGACTATCCAAATTGATAGTGCAATTAAAAAAGTCTTGAAAGATTTTTTCAAAACTTTATTATCTATGAAATCTAAAAAATTTTGTTTCTCTAATTTTTTTTCTTTAAAATGAAATATAAATCCTATTAAACCCGCAGAAACTATTATCAAAGGAAAGTTTGCATCTATAATATTTATTGCAAAAAGTGCGCAAATTGCAGTTAACCAATAATAAATTTTTTTCAAAACCTTTTTTGCAATTTTGATTGTTGCAGAGAAGATTATTGCTATTACAGCAGCTTTTACTCCATATAGGACGCCTTCCCCCCAAACATTATCTGAAAAATTAATGTAGACATAAGTCAATGCAGTTAAGATGAAGAATGAGGGGACTATAAATAATATGCCAGCTATAAGACCACCAAGCCTTCCATGCATCAACCAACCTAGGTAAGTAGCGAGTTGTTGAGCTTCTGGACCAGGAAGAAGCATCGTAAAATTTAAAGCGTGAAAAAAACTTTTATCATCTATCCATTTTTTCTTTTCAACAATATCTTCATGCATCATACTAATTTGAGATGCTGGCCCACCGAAACTAATAAAACCTAGTTTTAACCAATATAAAATGGCTTCCTTGAGTTGAATTTTATTATTCATAATTTAATTTTTTTTAACAGGATTCATTTTTCCCATTCTTTTAAAATAGGAGCGTCTCTTTTCTCTAAAATAAGCATTTCAGCTTCTAGCATGTCTTCGGCAAATACAACTTTATATGCATTTGGGTTATTTGGTGAGTGTTTTTTTCTAAGATCTTTTGCAAGATTTTTTGCCTCTTTGTACGTATCAAAAGTATCGATATGATCTACCGATCTGAATTTTTTATCCTGATATTTAAATACAAAGTATGGCATATATGAATTATAATACACTTCAGACTTGTATGGTTAAAAATTAATGAGTAAAACAGAATCAAAAAAACAGGCTGTGGCAAGAGCAGCAATCGAGTTCATAGAGTATGATGACTTATTAGGTGTTGGCACAGGGTCAACTGTCGACTGCTTTATTGAACTTTTAAAACCTATAAAAAATAAAATTTCAGGAGCAGTTGCAAGTTCGATATCTACGCAACAAAAATTAGAGGCAAATGGAATAAGGGTTTACGACTTAAATGATGTAAGTGATATTCCATTATACGTTGATGGCGCAGATGAAGTGAATAGTAGGCTACAACTTATAAAAGGTGGTGGTGGTGCTCTCACAAGAGAAAAAATAATTGCGAATGCATCAAAAAAATTTTTATGCATAGTTGATGATTCAAAAATTGTTAATATTTTAGGCAAATTTCCACTCCCTATTGAAGTACTTCCAATGGCTAGATCTTTTGTAGCAAGAGAAATTATTAAGCACAAAGGCATGCCATCTTGGAGAGATGGCTTTGTAACAGACAATGAAAATGTCATATTAGACGTAAGTCATTTAGAAATTATGGAGCCAATAGAACTTGAGAGAAAGCTAAATCAGATCCCAGGAGTCGTTACAGTTGGTCTCTTTGCAGAAAGAGGTGCAGACCAAGTATTGATTAGTAGCGACGATGGTGTATCAGAGCTTAAGAAAGATAATTAAATTCATAAGTTATTTTACCTTTCTAAACTCTCCTGACTTAATTTTCCCAATAGAGTATTCCCCGTAATTCGTTCTAATAATTCTGTTGACGGTTAAATTAAATTTCTCAAAAATTTTTCTTATTTCTCTATTTTTGCCTTCACTTAATTCAATTTTAAACCAGTTGTTTGTTTTTAGCTTTTTAACCAAAGCAATTTTATCCACTCGATGTGAAATACCATTTATTTTAACACCACGTTGAATTTGTAAGATATATGAATTCTTCACATTCCCAAATACTTTTACTTTGTATGTTCTTTTTATTTTATTTTTTGGAAGCTCATACTCCCTAGCAACATCTCCATTATTAGTAAAAAGTAGTAAACCTTCAGTGTTGTAATCAAGACGCCCAATAGTTATAAGATTTTGTTTATTCTTTGGCAAAAGATCATATACAGTTTTCCTTTGATTTTGCCCTACTTTTGAAGTTATATATCCCCTAGGTTTATTTAAAATATACAAATCAACGCTACCTTGAAGATTTATTTTTCTCCCATTAACAAAAACTTTATCCTTTTCTTTTACTTTATATGATAAGTCCTCACATAACTTTTCATTTATTTTAACCTTTCTATCAATAATTAATTTTTCAGCTTCACGCCTTGAGCATAATCCTGTATGAGCTATGAATTTAGATATTCTCATTTAAGGGGCGGGATTTGGGTGACTTAAATTTATCGCATCTATTTCGTTTTTTATTTCTTCATTAAGACTAATATTGATACTTTCAATATTTTCCTTAAGTTGTGAGATATTTGTTGCTCCTATTATGTTGCTAGCAACAAACGGTTGATTGTTAACAAAAGCTAAAGCTAACTGTGTGGGGGTTAGGTCATATTTCCTTGCAAGATTAACGTATTTTACAGTTGCTTCTTTACAATATTTATTACTGTATCTATTAAACCTATTCCAAATGGTTAGCCTTGCATTTTTTGGTGAGTCATTTAAATATTTTCCAGTGAGTACACCAAACCCAAGAGGCGAATAAGCTAGAAGTTTTACATTTTCAATTTCAGCAATTTCAGCCATATTTATTTCATATAACCTATTGAGTAGACTATAAGGATTTTGCACAGTTACAATCTTTGAGAAAGATTTTGAATTAGCAATTTCAATGAATTTCATAGTACCCCATGATGTGTCATTTGATAAACCAATAGATCTTATTTTTCCTTTTGTAACTAGTAAGTTAAGAGCTTCATAACTTTCATTTATATTATCAATGATAATATTCTTATTTTCTTTCGAGTATTTATAGTTTAATTCTCCAAAATAATTTGTTTCTCTTTGGGGCCAATGGATTTGATACAAATCAATATAATCTGTGTTTAAACGTTTTAGATTCTCCTCAATAGCGATTTCTATATTTTTTTTATCAATTTTTAGAGGCTTGCGAATATAATCAAAATCTGGAGCCGGGCCTGTCACTTTTGAGGCAATAATTACCTTATCTCTTTTTTTAGTTTTATTAAGCCAAGACCCAATAAACTTTTCAGTTAAACCTTGTGTTTTTTGTTTGGGTGGGACAGGGTACATTTCAGCTGTATCAATGAAGTTAACTCCATTGTCCAAAGCGAAATCTAATTGAGCATGCGCTTCTGCTTCAGTATTTTGTTCACCAAAAGTCATTGTTCCCAAACATATTTTGCTAACTTCAATATCTGTATGGCCAAGCTTTGAGTAAATCATAATAATTAATTATTTTTTTGTCTTCTTATCCGTTGTCTTTTCTTTTTTTTTATTGTTTTTGAAGTCAGTTTCATACCAACCGGTTCCTTTTAGTTTAAATCCTGCCGAGGTAACAAGTTTCCTAAGTTTATGTTGATTACATTCTTCACAAAGCGTGAGCTTCTCGTCCGATATTTTTTGAATGATATCGAATTGATGACCACACCCTTCGCATTGATATTCATATATTGGCATAATTTCTCGCTTCCAATAAAAAATTAACAGTTTAAAATAATTACTATGTTAGCTAAACAAAAATTCTCAAGTAAAACATCCTTAGCTTTAATGCTTTCTGGGCTAGTGCCATTTGTTTTTGCAATTTATTACCTTGAAAATTATGATTTTGAAGTAGGTCTAGCAATTTTTGTCCATTATAGTGCAATTATATTATCTTTTATAGGTGCAATAAATTGGGGAAGAAACATTAACGAAAAAGACCCAAATGTATTTATCTTGAGCGTAACGCCTTCAGTGATAGCTTTTGGAGCAATGTTTGCGAACTTTCCATATCAACTTCAGATTCTTACTGTGGGTTATCTAATCGCATGGATGATAGACATCATATTAATGTATCGAGATAAAGGTTTGTATGTTTACTTAGCCATGAGAACATTAATCACTACAAGTGTAATGTACATGCATATTTATCTAATGTGATGATTATCTCTTCGAGTATTGAATATCTTTTCTTGCTTTTCTGAGACCAACTTTTTTTCTTTCGACAACTCTAGAGTCTCTGGTAAGGAATCCATTTTTTTTAAGAAGAGGTCTTAGAGTGTCATCAAATTTCAATAGAGCCCGAGCTATTCCAAGTTTTATCGCACCAGCTTGTCCAGATGAACCGCCACCTTTTACAGTTATTTTGATGTCAGTTTTATCTAATGTATCAGTAAGTTCTAAAGCTTGCTTCACAACCATAATACTGGTTTTTCTTCCAAAGTACTTTTCTAAAGGATTTGCGTTGACTGTAATTTTCCCAGAACCTTTTGATAGAAAAACTCTTGCAGTTGATTCTTTTCTTCTTCCAGTCGAGTAAAATACGTTTTCCACTTTATAATTCCTTTACTATTGGTTTTTGAGCTTGGTGATTGTGTTCTGGGCCTTTATAAACATGAAGTTTCTTTATCATAGCACTGCCAAGTCTATTTTTTGGCATCATTCCTTTTACTGCTTTTTCAATAATCTGTTCAGGTCTCTTCGCTTGGAGTTTTGAAAAGTTTATAGATTTTAAATTTCCTATATATCCAGAATGCTTGTAATACATTTTGTCATTGAATTTATTACCAGTTACTTTCACTTTTTCAGCGTTGATAACTACAACATGGTCACCTGTATCAACGTGTGGAGTGTAACATGGCTTTTTTTTGCCCCTTAACATATCTGCGATTTCTGTCGAAAGGCGTCCTAAAACCTTATCGGTTGCGTCGATCACGTACCAATCTCTTTCAACGGTTTCTTTTTTCGCACTAATTGTTGATTTTGTCATCATTTCAATAAATTCCTTCAGGTGGCGTATGATAGCTAAGATAACCATCATATACAAGTATTAGTATCTTTAAAGGGAGCTTATTATTTGCTCTTGGATACTTAAAATTTCTCCAATACCATTAATTTCAACGTATTTGTTTCCATTTTCAATTTGGGCAGCTTTTTTATAAAAATCAATCAATGGTGAAGTTTGCTCATGATAAATTTCAAGCCTTTTTTTGACCGTTTCTTCATTATCATCGGCCCTTTGAATTAATGGTTCCCCAGTTTCATCGTCAGTGTTCTCTTTCTTAGGTGGGTTGTGTTTTATATGGTAGGTCCTACCGGATGCTGAATGAACTCTTCTTCCGCTCATTCTTTCTATAATTTCTTTATCATCTACCATTATCTCAATTACACAATCAATTTTAACTCCTCTCATTTGCAGCGCTTTAGCTTGTTCCAAAGTTCGTGGAAAACCGTCAAATAAAAAACCATTGGAACAATCGTCTTCATTTATTCTATCTTTTACTAAATCAAGAATAAGTTCGTCTGGAACTAACTCTCCTTTTTCCATAAGAACTTTTGCTTTTAGACCAAGATCTGTTTTTTTGGCCACAGAATTTCTCAGCATATCACCAGTTGATATTTGTGGAATATTTAAATGTTCCGAGATAAATTTTGCTTGTGTTCCTTTACCTGCCCCTGGAGCACCTAATAGAATAATTTGCATTTAGTTGCCTTCTGATTTTTTATTATGATTTATGAACTTGATATTACCTTAGAAATATTAATTATCAAATAAGTAAAGTATATAAACCTATAAAAAAAGCACTTTTAGATTACTTCCAACACTTCCTGACTATGTTAAAATAACTTAATAAATAAAAAAATATTCCAATGAAAAAGAAAAAAAGAAACGCATTTTATGCTCAATCTGGAGGTGTCACAGCTGTAATAAATGCGAGTGCATGCGGTGTAATCGAAGCCGTTCGGAAAAATAAAAAATATTTTAATAAGCTATACGCTGGCAAAAATGGAATTTTGGGGGCCCTAAAACAAGAATTAATAGATACAAGTTATGAGAGTAAGACTGATATAAGTAATCTTAAAAATACGCCAGGGGGAATTTTTGGCTCTTGTAGATATAAGTTAAAAGATTTTAATGATGATGAAACTGATTATAAAAAACTTCTGGATGTGTTTTCGGCACATGACATTGGCTATTTTTTTTATAATGGAGGTGGGGATTCTCAAGATACCTCAAATAAAATTGCAAAATTCTGTCAGATAAATAATTTTGATATTCAATGTATCGGAATTCCAAAGACTGTGGATAACGATTTACCTTTAATTGATTTTTGCCCAGGCTTTGGCTCTGTTGCCAAATATACCGCAATATCAACTCTTGAAGCAG
>CEUL01150011.1_pt1 | contig 13888 bp, 11 predicted proteins | sample 427021 | NCBI WGS metagenome assembly CEUL01 (sample SAMEA2622800, study PRJEB7988) | marine metagenome | isolation source: saline water (ENVO:00002010), including | reverse complement strand
AGATACGCTATGTGGTTTTTCTAAACCACACCTCTCTTTTTGAGCCTCTCTACTTGGGAGCCGCCCCTAGTTGGTTCGTAACCAAACTTTCAAAGAAAATGGTGGCCCCAGCCGCCGACAAGACTTTAAATAGGCCAATTGTTGGTAAGTTCTGGAAACTTCTCTTTCCTGGGATCATCTCTATTTCGAGAAAAATGGATGCAACCTGGAGACAGTTCATGCAGGCCTTAGAGAATAAATCCATTATTATCATCGCGGCCGAAGGTCGAATGAAAAGGGCCAATGGTCTAGATGCAAATGGTCGCCCAATGACTGTTAGAAGTGGAGTTGCTGACATACTTGATCAATTAGATGAAGGTAAAATGCTAGTGGCCTATAGTGGAGGTCTTCACCACATTCAAATTCCAGGTCAAAAGATTCCCAGATTATTTAAAACAATGAAGCTTAACTTCGATATTTTGGATATTTCAGATTATAAGAATAGTTTCCCCGTTGAGGGTATTCAGTGGAAGCGGGCAGTTGTAAGAGATATGCAGGAGAGACTCGAAACCAGGTGTCCAAAGATTTAAGGCTCACATTCAACGTGAATTTGTTTGATGATACAATTAAGGTCTAACTCAGAACTAACATCTCTGTCGTAAATAGAGCGCAGACTCCCCTTCCCCATTTCATGTGGTAAGTTAAGCTCGAGAATAAACTCATTTTCATCAATTGTTTGTTTAAATTTAAAAACAGCACCTGACTCGGTACTAGTTAAAGTTCCATCGTAAACCGTAGCACCATAGCGTGACTCTTTTACGAGTGTGGCAGGGTGAGTTGGGTTTTCCTGACAGTAAACTTTAGGATTGAAAAACACTCGAACGGCAACTTCCCCAAAGTTATTAGTACAGGAGTAGATTTCTTCCTTAATGGTTTTGCCCATTAGACTGCCGGAAATAAATGTAAGCATTATTAAAAGTTTGATCATCGATCGCAGAATACGGCCTTTTTGATGTAAGAGAAAGTGGTGTTGAATATATTTCCACCAAATGGGACTAAAAGAATGTTTTAATTCTCAATAATTGAGTAATCGTCTAACAGGTAGAATTCCGTATCATCTTTGGCAAATTTTTCAAGCTCAGGCTTTAAAATCTTATGATCCTCCCCCCTTCTTTGAAGCCTCTTAAATCCAGCAATAAGAGGTTCTAAAAGGTGGGCATGTTCTTTCTTTACAATTAGCCCCGCGTGGTCTTCGTAAGAGGGCTGCTTCCTAGTAACAATATAATTTTTCCTTTGGTCCACTTCCTTCGAAATAAAATGCCGCATAGTCAGTTCTACGGCCTGAATTCCATCAATTCTGTCGGCCAGAAGCATTTTTATTCCAGCAGGATAATTCACCATCTCAGTCGGAATGTAACCCTTGCCCTTCAAAAGGTTTTTAATTTTATAAAGCCCTCTTTCATAAGCTATTTTCTTTAAGACTTTCTTATCTTTCATTCCAAAGATATTGGATTTAACTTTTGTAATCGGAAGCATTTTATATTCGCCGGGAGGAATAACCCTCATAGTGGCTAGAATGAGAGACTCTGATTCGAGAATTTTTTTAAATGCCCTCTTAACTGGATAGAATTGAATTTTTATATCTACTCCAGAACCCTCCATTGCTGCGTGAATAAATCTTGGTGCCATTCCTTGATCTTCTCTTGCAGCTTCCATGTATGGTGGATACTCAACGGAGATAATGTTAATTTCCTTTGAGAGCAGAGTGCTAGATAAAAGAATGGCCAGAAGACTAATCTTCATGGGCAAAAATCTCATACTGCTCAATGTGGTATGAGTTGTCGGCTCTTATAACCAACTGGGCCCCATAGTTTTCTTCTATGGCCTCTATTATTTCAAAGTCTTCACTAGTTAGTTGTGCACTAACTTCAGGGTGTGCAAAAACGCTCACACGAGCGCCATTTGAACGCTTCACCGTTTTAGTAATTTCTCTTAAGACCTCATAGCAAACAGTGGTGACACTTTTAACCCTTCCGGTTCCTTCACAGTATGGACATGGCTCGCACATAACTCTGGTCAATGTGTCTCTAGTTCTCTTTCTAGTCATTTCAACAAGACCAAACCCTGAAATCGGTAGAACATTTGTTTTTGCTCTGTCTTTTTTCAGTGCTTCAAGAAGCGAGGTAAAAACCATTTCTCTGTGTTCTTCCCTTTCCATGTCAATAAAGTCGATAATGATAATACCACCACAGTTTCTCACTCGGAGCTGGTAAGCAATCTCTTTTACGGCCTCAAGATTTGTTCGAAGAATTGTTTCTTCAAGAGTCTTTCTTCCAACATACTTTCCAGTATTAACGTCTATGGATACAAGGGCCTCTGTTTGATCAATATTAATTGAGCCCCCAGACTTCAAGTAAACTTTATTTGAAATTGCCCTTTCAATCTCAATGTCCACACCATAGTGCTCAAAAACAGGTATGTCCTGCTCGTAGAAAGAGACCTTTCCCTTCATATTTGGAAGATATTTTGAAACAAATTTATCAACTTGTTTTTGTACGGATTTAGAATCAACTACAATAGAATCAACATCTTCATCAGTAATATCCCTCAAGGCACGTTGAATAAAGTTTAAATCTCTGTGAGCCTCATACGGAGCTTTTTGCTTTTCAAGCTTCTTCTGCACGTCTTTCCAAATTTTAACCAACAAGGAATAATCAGACTTTAGGGTTTTATGTGATTGTCCTTCAGCAACGGTCCTTGCAATGATTCCTTTGCCTTCTGGTTTAATAGACTCCAAGATGCCTTTTAGCCTATCACGCTCTTCATCGCTTTCAATTCTTCTTGAAACGCCAACATGCTCTATGAATGGCATGAAAACGATATGCCTTCCTGCCAATGTGATATGTCTTGTTACTCGTGGACCTTTAGTTGATATTGGCTCTTTTGCAATCTGTACCAAAATTTCATCACCCTCTTTTAGAAAGTCTTGGATCTTGATATCAGGTCGATACTTCATATCAACAGTTTCGGAGAGAGAGCTCAATTCGTCAGGAATTGTTTTGGAAAGGCTTGCTCTTGCCTCCTCCTTCTCCTTCTCTTCAATTCTTTTTGCCATTTCCCTTTGTTCATCGAGAGTTGGAATATACGCATCATCAACATATAAAAATGCCGCCCTCTCAAAGCCAATATCTACAAACGCAGACTGCATTCCAGGAAGAACTCTTAGAACCCTACCCAAGTAGATGTTTCCTACACTTGGCTTGTCTTTTAATGTTGAGCTTCTATCAATAAGGAAGTCGAGCATTTCCCCGCTCTCAATGAGGGCAACCCGACTCTCATTGTGAGTCTGGTTGATAACTAATTCTTTTGCCATTTTTAATACCTTAAACTTCAAACTTAAATCTATACAAGTTTACACCCTAACAGATTTAATAGAAAGATATTTGCGGGCACCAGGGCCCGCTGCAGGTTGGCAAAAGCTTTGATTTTATTAAGGTTATTATATAAGAAGGCCTGCAATGCACGCAGTCATGAAGCATGCAAGAGTTCCACCGATCAATGCCTTGATTCCCAAGCGGGCAAGGTCATGTCTTCTTCGCGGTGCAATCCCTCCAATACCGCCAAGTTGAATTGCTATAGAGGAAAAGTTTGCAAAGCCACACAGTGCATAAGTTGCAATTGTTGTAGATCTTGGACTGACTGCAGCATTTTTAATCGCAGTTTGTAAGTCTAGATAAGCAACGAATTCATTAACAACCGTTTTCTTCCCTAGCATGATTCCCACTCTTACACATTCATCCCAAGGTATTCCAAGTAGAAATGCAAATGGAGCAAAAGCATACCCAAGTAAAAATTCAAAGCTGAGTTCTGGGTGGCCAAACCATCCTCCGACGAACCCAAGGATCCCGTTGAGCATTGCGATTAAAGCTATAAATGCAAGTAACATAGCTCCAACATTTAGTGCCAAAGTCAATCCCTCGCCTGCTCCGTTCGCAGCAGCGTCTATAACATTGGCGTTTGTCTGTGGAAGATTTATATCTACAACACCAGCAGTGGTCGACTCTTCAGTTTCTGGAATCATAAGCTTTGCGATTGCCAAAGCCGCAGGAGCGGACATAACTGAAGCTGCCAAAAGGTGGCCTGCATCAATCCCCATCCCAACGTATGCAGCCAAAACACCACCAGCGACAGTGGCCATGCCACCAGTCATAAGTGCCATTAGCTCAGAGTTTGTCATTTTGTCCACGAAGGGTTTAATTACGAGAGGAGCCTCTGTTTGCCCTGCAAATATGTTTGCAGCAGCAGCTAGTGATTCTGCACCCGAGGTTCCCATAAATTTCATCATGATCTTTGCAGTCCACTCTACCAGTTTCTGCATTATCCCTATGTGATAAAGAACGCTCATTAGTGAGCTCATAAATATAATTGTTGGTAGAACCATAAAGGCAAAAACGAAACCAAATTTTGATGGATCTGAAAGTCCACCAAAAACGAAAGAAGATCCTTCATTTGTGAAGGCCAGAACATTATTAAATCCTTCCTTGATTAAGGCAAAGAACTGTCGTCCAAATGGTGTTTTTAGGATAAGGAGTCCAAAAATGGCCTGTAAGGCAACACCCATTAACACCGTTTTCCACTTGATATGCTTTCTAGATGTGCTCATGGCATAAGCAATGCCAACCATTGTAATCAGTCCTACTAAGGACATAATCCTTTCCATTAAATTCCCCTTCCACAAAGATTAATCAAAACCTAGATATTACTTTAGGAGAACTATTTCAAGGCAAGAATAAAGTTTTTAGTATCTGAATGAGTAGGTTATGCCAAAGGGCGTCAACTCGCTCTTTCTGGATTCAACAATATTTTCATTGTGCCATTCAACTCTAGCATAAGATCCAAAGTTGCTTTCAGCTTCGTAACTCGCTTCTGGCTCGCCATATAACATGTCTCTACTCTTATTTGCCTGAGAAAAAGCTACATAGCCTACACCAGCAATAATACCCAGAGATGCGCCAACAAGAATGTTTTTAGTATGATCTTTTGGCTCGTCAACAAAGGACAGTGTGGAAAGTCCTAAAATTGCTCCGGCCAACCCTCCTCCAACAACGACAAGAAGGTCATTTTTTGATTCACTAACCAGTTCATCTACATCACCCTGGTTCTGAGCAAAGGCATTGAAGTTAAGACTAAATAATAATGATAGAGATAATAATATTCTAAAAAAATTGCCCATTAATCCTCCGATTCAAGGCGCGTGACTTTCTATGATTGCAAGTATAGTTAATTTATCATAAATTTTGCTTTCAAATAATGCAACAAAACCGGAATTAAAATGCAATATTATTCGATGTACGAAATCTTAGATAAGAAGAAGAATGGACATGAGCTTTCAAAAGATGAGCTCAAGTGGGTCATTGACTCACTGATGAACAATTCAATTCATGAGTACCAAATGACAGCCCTACTAATGGCAATGTTTATCAAGGGACTTAATAAAAAAGAAACAGCTTGGCTAACAGACGCCATGCTCTATTCGGGAAAGACTTTAACCTTTGATGGTAAAAATGTTGTCGACAAACATTCAACAGGCGGTGTTGGCGACAAGGCATCCTTTATTTTGGCTCCAATCGCAGCAGCTTGTGGTGTAAAAGTACCAATGATAGCCGGAAGAGGTCTTGGCCATACAGGTGGAACAATAGACAAAGTAGAGTCAATTCCAGGCTTTAAAACAAACTTGCCACTTAGTGAGTTCAAAAGACTGCTTGACGAGAAAGGCGTTGCTCTAATTGGACAAACAAAAGAAATCGCTCCAGCAGATAAAATTATTTACTCTTTAAGAGACGTCACTGCCACGGTTGACTCAATTCCTTTAATCACAGCAAGTATCATGAGTAAAAAACTTGCCGAAGGTGCGAATGGAATTGTTATGGATATAAAGCTTGGCTCTGGAGCATTCATGAAGAATAAGACAGAGGCCAGAAAACTTGCAAAGTCTATTCTTGAGACTGCAAAACGATTTGATAGAAAAGCAGTTGCCCTGATCACAAATATGTCTCAACCACTTGGCAATAAAGTCGGAAATGCAATGGAAATTGTTGAAAGTGTTCAGACTCTAAAGAATGAAGGTCCTAAAGATCTGACAGATCTTTCACTGGCCTTAGCTGCAAATATGATCCACGTCGGCGGTGTTGAATCAAGCTACTCAAAATCCCTAAAGGCTGCAAAAAAAGCCCTTAATAGTGGGGATGCCTATCGCTGCTTCTTGGATATCGTTAAAGAACAAGGCGGGGATGTTTCTTATCTCAAGGACCTATCAAAGCTTCCACAAACTAAAATCACCAGAGAGATCAAAGCTCCTAAGGCAGGTTATATTAAGAGTTTGAAAACCGATGAGATTGGGCTTCTTTTGACAGAACTTGGTGGAGGCAGAAAAAAGAAAACAGACAAAGTAGACTTTGCTGTTGGATTTGATTTTCACAAAAAAGTCGGAGAAAGGGTTAAAGAGGGTGATACAATCTTTACAGTTCACCACCATAAAAACCAATCATCTACGGTTGACCAAATTGAACAAAGATTCTTTAAGGATGTACTTAAAGTTGCAAAGGACAAAGTAGAAAAACCATCAATAATTATTGAAAAGATAGAACAATAAAAAAGAGAAGAACATGTTTAAGAAACTACAAGAAGCAAGTGACTACATAAGATCAATCAATAATACTAAGCCAAAAATTGGTATTGTCCTAGGTTCTGGCCTGGGTGTATATGTTGATCGAATCGAAAATAAAACTGTAATTCCTTATAAAGATATTCCCCACTTTCATGAAACAAGTGTTGAGGGACATGATGGCAAACTGATCTTGGGCCAAACCCAAGGTGTTGATGTTGCCGTTTTTCAGGGTCGTTTTCACGTTTATGAAGGACATGATTTGGAAGATGTAGTTCTCCCAGTTAGAACATTGTCATTCTTAGGAGCTGACTACTTACTATTAACTAATGCCAGTGGGGGCATTAACGAGAGTTATAGACCAGGAGAACTCGTCATTATAAAAGACCATATTAATATGACAGGGAAGAACCCATTAGTTGGTCCAAATATCTCAGAATTGGGACCAAGGTTTCCTGACATGACTCAGGCATATGACCTTGAGCTGCAAGACTTGATTCAAGAAAGTGCCAAGAAGATAGACATAGATATTAAGCGTGGAATTTACGCAGGTGTCTTGGGTCCAACTTACGAAACTCCAGCAGAGATCGGAATGCTTAAGGCCATCGGAGGAGATTTAGTCGGAATGAGTACCGTTCCGGAGGCAATTGCTGCAAACCATCTAGGTCTTAGAGTTGCCGGGATTAGCTGTGTTACTAATATGGCTGCTGGTATTGGCGGTGAAAAGCTAAAGCACGAGGATGTTAAAATCGTTGCTCAACAAGCAATGCAAAAATTTTCCGACTTGGTGAACGAGACAGTTGCCGCGATTGGGAAGCTATAATTTATGAATAAAATAGACTCTACAGAATTGTTGAAAGGTCTAAGCTTCTGTGTAATCGACTTGGAAACGACAGGTGGCAACCACGAAAATGATCAGATCATTGAAATTGGAATGGTTCGCGTATCAGGACTTGAAGTCTGCGACGAAAAGAACTTTCTAATAGATCCCGAGATGCGCATTCCAGATTTTATCCAAAAACTAACATCGATTAGACAGAAAGATGTGGAAGGCTGTCCCAAGATCGAAGAAGTTATTGAGGAGATAATTGATTTTATTGGCGACGACATCATCGTCGCTCACAACATTTCTTTTGATCTTCCATTCCTAAACTCTGTACTAAAGAGACTTGGACGTCCCGAGCTTGAAAACAGAAACTTGTGCACGAATGTAATGACCAAGCATATGATCCCCGAGATCATGAGCAGCAACCTAAACTACATGAGCCAGTTGTTTGAAATCGACCACTCTAAGGCGCACAGAGCATACGACGATGCAAGAGCTACAGCGAAACTACTTTTGAAATTCTTAGATATCTTTATTAAAAAAGGTATAAAGAAAATAAACCAGCTCTACTACCCTAGAAATAAATTCGAACTAGATAGAATTCATTTCAAGAACTCTCCAGGGCAAAAAGAGAAGGCACTGACCGCCATTGCAAACAACGAAACTTCAATGTCTATTACCCTTAAAGGGGAAAGAGGTCTTATCTTAGGCGTCCTGCCAATCGAAAGACCTTCTGAGCAAATGGACATCGTGGAAAAGTTCATTTCGGGCACAGATTGGGAAAGATTAACGATAAAGTTGATCAAGCCAGCTCTTGAGGGTTTATTTCAGTTGAACAACCATATTTTAAAATTCCCGCAGGAAAGTAAAGAGTTACTTCTTAATTACTTATCAGAACGATATAATGTGAACGGTAATGGCACAGAGTTCAACTTAGAAGAGTTAGACTTCGTTTTAGCCCATCATCTGGTTAAAGATCAGATTATTGTCTATTCTTTTTTAAACCTGAATACAAATACCAAATCTATTTTTAAATTCCCTGCTCAAAGAAAAAAGCTCATCAATTTCTTATCCTCTCAATCCAAGAAGTTTGAACAAAAGCAAAAGGGAAAAAGAAAGATCAGTATCAATAATGAAGTCCAGCCATTGATTGAGAACTTTCTGGCAATGAGTAAGTCCCAAAATAAGTACTTATTTCTTTCCAGGAAACAACTTAAAGAGTCAGAGTCTTCAACGCTAAAACTTATTGAAGAGTTTAATCGCGAAGACGACATGGAATATCGTTTTCCAACAAAGCACTTATAAAGACTTCAGAAAAACTGAATGCGGCCTGGTCTCTACAGAGAGGCCTTGGATATCTAGAAGATGATTTAATAATTTGGAACTTAAAAAGTCTTCACCAAGCTTAAGGCTACCTTTTGTTTTTATCTCAAGCGATGTCTCTCTTTCAACAACTTCAAAATCAAATGTTGCAGACCTATCATTGGCAACTAGTTTTTGATGCCCAAAGTTGGTAAGCAAGTCACCCAACATAAGATATAGAGTCATAGAAAGAACATGAGGATTATAGTTAAATGAGACCATCCTCTCAGTTGAAAAGCTGGCCTCCAACTTAATATTGTTCTCTATAAGCCTAAAGCGAATAAGATCAACTGCAGAGTCCATACACGCCCTAATACTATATGATTCATCTTTTGAAACGCTTGCGGCATGAAGCTTTGAGAAACCAAGGAAGGTCTCAACCAGCTTCTTACACCTCGCAACACCAGCTTTCATTTCGTGGAGGCGCTGTTCAATGTCAGATGAATGCTCATCAAGCAAAATAACATCCAGGGCCCCAGAGATTCCTCCCAAAGGATTATTAAGTTCATGTGCAATTGAGCTTGTAATAATTCCAAGTTCTTCAGAGGAAGGTGAAGAGCTCTCCCCTAAAAACTCTTTAATTGGAATAAAATAAAATAACCTGGAGTCTTGCTTTTCAAGTTCTATTATTTGGGCTCTATAGAGTTCACCAGATTGGGTAAACTGCTCGCCGTTCTCAAGGCCTAGACATTGCTTTGAGCTTAAGTTCAATTGAAAGAACATGGGGTTATGTAAAATTAACTCGTCTTTTTTATTAAAAAGAGCAAGTGCCACCGGCAGATCAGAGAGAATGATTTGCAAATCTTCTAGAGATGTTTCTTTCTTAAGCTTGATGGAGGCAGCCTCAAGTAAATCCTCAATTAAAGAAAAGAACCATAGAGTCTCAAGCTCTTTGTCATGGTAGCTCCAACACAAAAAGATTGGATTACCGTCAAGCATTCCAGCAAGTAAAATGTTCTTATGTGACTTATATGCGCTAGGTGCTTGAAGCAGAGACACTTCAATACCTAAGAAATCCTTTGCAATTCTTTGTGCACTTTCAACGCTTTGATAAAAGCTTGGTTGGCCAAATAATTCAGCCTCGACTTCCTGTATTTGGTCTTCAATTCTATCCATATTAGACTTAGAAACAACCCTAGAAAGCTTTTTAAGATTCTTTTGTGAGTCAGAGACCAAGCTATTTAGAGCTTTATGAAAAGAGTTTGCAAAAAGAGAGGACACTGACTCTAAAAAGTCCTTCCAGTCAGCTGTCTCATTTATGTTTCTAACAACACCTTCAAACTCTTTCTTCCCAAATAAACTCATATTTGAAGAGCCAAACAACAAGACATGGTCAGATTCTCTTACTGAGGGTTCGGTGCTAGTGTCCGATAGAAGTAGAAAGATGTTCGGAAGATTTTCATCCTGTGTAAGTTCATCAAGATTTTCACACCAATCAAGTGCCAAACTTTCGAAGTCTTGAACAACCTCTCTATAAAATTCTTTATCAAAGACTTTTAATTGAGGGTCCAGAAAAAATTTTAAGTTTTGGACCCAGTTAGGACTCATCGCCAAGGTGCACTTTTGAGGCCTCTATTAAAGAAAAGCCATCAATCCAAGAGCCATTAACCCTAACTCCCCAGTGAAGGTGAGGTCCCGAAACTCGCCCAGTCGCGCCTGCAAGTCCAACAACATCCCCCTGGTTAACAACAGAGCCCTCAGTTACAAGAATTTTAGATAAGTGGCCATACATGGAGAAAATCCCCATGCCATGATCTAGAACAACTACATTCCCGCTAAAAAATAAATTGCCGGTATAAACAACCCTGCCTCGGTTGGCTGCAGGAATTTTAGTTCCCGTTCTAGCTCTTAAGTCGTTGCCCAAATGCTGTGATTTCTTTTTATCATTGAACAATCTCTGGTTCCCATAGTGGCTGGTAATATAGCTATTAAGTGGTACTTTAAAAGGTTTATCAAAAAGAAAAACGTCAGAGCTGTTCATGTAGATTTTCTTTTTAATCGATTTCTCTCTGATAATTCTCGCCAAATCTTTTTTGCTATAAAAAACTTTGCTTTTTGGAACATTTAAACTTTCTTTTGGGTAATCAAACTGATCTATATTAAGAGTTAAGGCCAATTCTTTCTCACCTCTTTCAGTATAGGTGCAATCCACTTTCACCTTGTCTGAAAAGTAATTTGCAGGAAGGTAAATATTGGCAACTTTGTTTTTCACCTGAAATTTATGTGGTTTATCTGCACACTGAAGTGAGTAAACTCCATCAGGTCTATTAAAGCTAAAGCGCTTAAAAGCCACCTTTCCAGTGCCAACGGTTGCACTAGAGACAGATTCTATGGCCGGAGGGTCAGAGAAGACCACCATATTCTCTTTGATACTTGAGCAAGAGACCATTATAAAACTGAAAGATAGAAATTTTAATAAACTCATTTTTATACCTTTTTGGCCTTTCCTTTGCCGTCTGAAAAATGAATGGTAAAAGTTTCGCTAGAGTCTAATTTATCATAATCTGACATCTTAGCAATAACGCCAGACTCCGACTGCACGTAGCTATAGCCTCTATTAAGAACATTTTTCGGATCGATACTTCTTAGGAGTTGTCCACTAAGATCGACTCTATTTTTAGACTTTTCTAATTTTTGCTCAAGAGCATTTTTGGCCCTCTCCAAAAGCTCGGAAGCTCTCATTTCTTTGTCTTGAAGTCCAAGATAGAGCTCTTCATTCCTCGCCAAATCGATCCTTGAGAGACGATATTTAAACTCGTTTATCCGCATTTGAATACCTCTTGCAAGATTTACGGGGTTTATTCTTTCAAGTCTCTTTTGAATATCGCTTTGGTGTTTATATAGAAAGCTCTTCAACATTTGCCCAAGACCATCTAATTGACGCATTATTTCAGTATGTGGTTGGGATAAATACTCTGCGGCAGCAGATGGCGTTTCCAGCCTTAAGTCAGCGGCGTAGTCTGATAAGGTAGTGTCCACTTGGTGGCCTACAGCACTTATAACTGGAATATGACACTCATAGATATGTTCAAGAAGTTTTTCATCGTTGAAAGACCAAAGGTCCTCCATTGCTCCGCCTCCCCTCGTTAGAACAATCACATCAATGTCTTCCAACTCTTGTGCCCTAAGAAGAGCTTCTGTTAGGGATCTTGCTGATGACTCACCTTGAACAATTGCCGGAACGATTACAACATCGCACCATAGGGACCGTCTTTTAAAGACTTTTAAGAAGTCTTGCAAGGCGGCTCCATAAGGAGCGGTTATGACTGCGATCCTTTTTGGAAATTTTGGAATTGGTTTCTTATTTGAAGCATCAAAGAATCCTTGTTTCGCAAGTTTCTCTTTGAGAAGTTCAAATTGAAGAGCAAGATTTCCCTTGCCTGCAGGTGCGATTCTCTTAGCGACAACTTGGAAGACACCCCGCTTTGCATACACTCCAATAGAGCCAGTCACAACAATGTGGTCTCCATCTTTGAGCTTTCTTACTACAGAGGAATTTCTCATGGCATCACCACGAAACAGTGCACAACTTAAACTGGCCCTCTGGTCAGATAAGGTGAAATAAATGTGCCCAGCCACAGTTTTGGATATGTTTGAGACTTCCCCTTCCACCACAACTTGGCGAAATCGGGATTCTAATGAGGACTTGATTTCGAAAACCAAGTCGCCGACTGATAAAGGTTTAAAGTTCATCGTTCCAGCTTACCCTAGACGATGCAAGATGCCAAAATGCCTATTTTTTAACTTCTACCTTAGCGGATTCAAATCTTTTATAGACTTGAAATGTGCGCAGATAGTTAACGGCCTGAAGGACTTGGTAGTCCTCTTTTGGTTCGTACTTTTTAAAGATGTTATCATCATCTTTTTTATCTTTATCTTTTGTGTCTTTAATTCTTTTAGCTCTTGCAAGCCTAGCTTCACGCTCTTCTTTTAGTCTTCTTTTCTTCTCTTCAGGTGTTTCAATTGTTGCAGTGAGATGATTTCTCAAATCTTTTTCTCTAACAAAACCATCTTCCGATTTGTTTTGAGAAACTACCTTTGCATCAATTTCACTCAGAGAAATATCTGGCTCAATACCCAGGGCCTGAATCTTTCGATTTTTTGGAGTCATATACTGAGCAATAGTTAATTTAACTCCATTCTCTTCATCAATTTTCGCAACTGTTTGAACAGAGCCCTTTCCAAAGGTCTGACTTCCCATAATTAGTGCTCTTTTGTGATCTTGCAGGGCACCCGCAACAATTTCGGAGGCGGAAGCTGATGCTCCGTTAACAAGGACAATCATTGGAGTTGAAAGATCTTTGTATCCACTCTTCTTAACATATCTTATATCTTTATTATTTGGATCTCTTGCTTCAGTAGAAACAACAACCCCCTCTTTTAAAAAGAGTGAAGACACGTCAACGGCTTGGTCTAATAAACCGCCTGGATTGGAGCGAAGGTCCAGAATAATACCCTTTAGACCGCCATTTTTATCAGCTTGCTTCTTTAACTTTTTAAGAGACTTTTCAATTGAAGAGGCCGCTCTTCTTTGAAATTGAGTTAATCTAATAAATGCAAAGTGGTCTTGAACTAATGCACTCTTAACCGGTTTAATCTTGATCAACTCTCGTTTAAGATCAAAGTGTTTAACACCTTTGACACCTTCTCTAGCGATTCCTAGATGGATACTTACACCAGGCTTACCTTTCATTCTCTCAATCGACTCATCTAGAGTTAGTCCTATTATAGGTTCATGATTAATTTCAACAATCTTATCTTTCGGTCTTATTCCGGCCCTATAAGCAGGCGTGTCGTCTATAGGTGTGACAACGTATAGAACGCCATCCTTTTGAGTGACTTCAATCCCTAACCCACCAAACTCACCATCAGTGTCATTCTGCATTTTTTTAAAAAAATCTTTATCTAGGTAGGCGGAGTGCGGATCAAGAGTGTCCATCATTCCCTTCAGGGCTCCCTCAATCAACTTATTGGTGTCCACTTCACGATAATACTGGCTTTCGATAAGGTATAAGACTTTATTAAACAGCTCGAGCTCTTCAAAGCGAGACTTAGTT
>CEUL01149819.1_pt1 | contig 13917 bp, 11 predicted proteins | sample 427021 | NCBI WGS metagenome assembly CEUL01 (sample SAMEA2622800, study PRJEB7988) | marine metagenome | isolation source: saline water (ENVO:00002010), including | reverse complement strand
AAAGAAAATCTGTCACTTGGAAAAAAATAAACAAAATAGACGACACACAAGTAATCGTATACCTAAATAGATTGTCTGATTTGTTATGGATGTTAGCGAGAGATTTTGAAAAGGAGTGGACAGCAAGCAAATGAAAGTAGAAGTCATATTAATTGATGCTATTGATGAAGAATCTTTGACATCGATCAAAAATTATGAAGAAAACAAAAATTTATTTGAAATAAATCAATTTGAAGCCAAGAAAAACCAAATGTTTTTTTTGGCTAACGTCGATAGCTCAGAAAATATTTCAACACTTCTTGTAGGCACAAAAGGCTGTGATACAGCCCATGAATTTGTAAATTTGGGAGCACTTATTGGAAAAAAGATTGGCCAAGATTGTGAGATTAAATTAGTTCCAATATCAAAAAATTTAGATATGTATTCTATTGAATTTGGTATTTGTATCTCTTCATATAGTTTTGATAACTTTAAATCTGATAAAAAACCTCGTTTAAATTTTACTATTTTAGATAGTGATAACTCCGAAGAGATTCAAAATAAAGTAGATTCAATCTTCTGGGTAAGAGACATGGTAAATTATCCAGCAATTACAAAATCACCAGAATTTTTTGAGCAAAAAGTAAAAGAACTTATTAAAGATTTAAATATCAAATTTAATTCATATGATGAAAAATGGATAAAAGAAAATAATATGGGAGGTGTTATTGGTGTTGCCCAGGGTTCTGAAAGGTCTCCAAAATTTCTTATTGGTGAGTACAACCCTAAAGCAAAAAAACAAGTTGCGTTGATAGGTAAAGGTGTTCTATTTGATTCTGGGGGTCTATCTTTGAAATCTCCTTCTGGTATGGAAACAATGAAAACAGATATGGCTGGTGCTGCAACAGCATGGGGAGTAATTGCATTGGTTGCAAAACAAGGTTTAAATATTGGTTTAAAAGTTTATACACCAATAGTTGAAAATATGCCTAGTGGAACAGCAATTAGACCTGGTGATATCTTAAATATGAGAAATGGTAAAACAATCGAAGTAATGAATACAGACGCTGAAGGCCGCTTAATAATGGCTGATGCTTTAGCTTATGCTAGTGAGAGTAAACCAGATATTCTATGCGATGTAGCAACACTTACCGGTGCCGCTTATGTCGCACTTGGAGTTGAGATTGGAGCGGTTTTTTCCAATAATAATGAAACATTGAATAATTTTTTAAACGCAAATACTGATAGTTTTGAAAGCTATCACTCTTTACCACTTGAACAAAATTACAAATCTTTAATTAAATCAAATATTGCTGATATGAAAAATTCAGGTGGTAGGTTTGGTGGTGCAATTACTGCGGCTTTGCTTCTTGAAGAATTTGTTGATGAATTAGATTGGATTCACTTAGATATTGCTGGACCAGCTAGATCTAGAAGCAATAATTCAATATACTCTGAGGGTGGTACGGGATTTGGAGTTATTGGTTATTTTAATTTTATTTTTAATGAAATGGGTCGCTAAGAATCATCCTCTGAATTCTCAATTATGAATATTAATGTGTCTCCCGTAGACATAGTGGCTCCTTGAGCAACGTTTGTTCCAATAACTTTACCTTGGCACTCTTTAATGTCGCTTGATTCAAAATTTTTCTTCAAAAAAAGAATTACGTTATTTTCACGCATGTAAGTTTTGATAAGGTTTTCTGCCTCTTCTGGTAATAATTCACATGGTGGAATATTTGGAATTGGTGCTGAAAATTTTTGACCAGAAACCTCTAGCTCAATAACTGTTCCCTCTGGAACTTCTTCCTCTATTTCAATACTTTGAGATAAAACAAGTCCAGGAGCTTCTTCAGAATCTACTAATTTAATATCAGGAAGTAAATAATTTGAAAAAGCTATTTCTTCAGCAACAAGTACATTTAAACCCGTAAGTTCTGGAATGACGACGGTGGGAATTTCATAGTATTTTTCTAAATCACTAGGATCAATTGGCCACTCTAAAACTGGAAGACCTTCTACAACTTCAGTCATAAATTCTTTCCACATAGGGGCTGGTACACGACCTCCAGAAACATTTTTAATTAACTCTCCATTGATTTCTACATCTGTTAGCGGTAACTGCTCTTCAGCAAAACCAATCCATATAGAAGATGTATATTGTGGGATAAAACCAATAAACCAAGCTTCTCTGAATCCCTGGTGAGTACCTGTCTTACCAGCAATAGGTCTATCATCTAAAACTGCTCTTGTACCAGTTCCAAATTGTGCTGCTACTTCTAATGTTTTTCTTACAGCTGCTGCAGCACCAGGGTCAGGGATAGAAATTCGTTGAGAAACTATATTTTGATATAATATTTCACCGTTGGCATCTTCTATTTTTTCAATAAGATAGGGAGGAGCTAGCACACCATTTGTTGCAAAAGATGAATAGGCAGATGCAATTTCAATTGGAGTAACTGCACCAGCACCTAATGTAAGAGAAATTACTGGATCAATTTCAGAGTCTATACCAATACGATTTGCTGTCGATGCTAATTTTTCCCCACCAATTTCTGACGCCATTTGTGCAAATACTGTATTTATAGATCTTCTTGTAGCTTCTTCGAGCGAAATCATTCCAGAGGTGTCAAGAAGTTTTACAGATCTGTTGTATTCACTTTTGTCATTACATGGTTTAAATATGTATTGGGTTTCACTTTCAGTATCAATTTGAGTCGTATTCGCTTGTTCTTCAATTAACTCTGGATCTGTAATTACAACAGTTCCATCTGGAAATTCAACATTTTCTGTATCTTCCTGATAAATTATTGGATTGCCCTCTTCATCAAGTTGATTTAACGCTTTTCCAATTTCAACTAGTTTTTCGAATTCATCTTCTATTTCGTCTAAGTTTGATACCAGTGGAAATTGTTTAATAAAATCAACATTTTTAATATTTTCCACATGGTAACCAACACATTGAAGCTCAATTGCTCTATCTTGTGCAGCTATTTTATTTAAATATCGGTCTGCAGTTATGGAGGTTCCATAATTTCTTACTACCCATTTTGTTCCAATTCCATCAGGAGCACATGGATAACCACAATCTATCTCTACTGGACTTCTTGAATCTCTGTAGCTATATAACTTTGAACCAGATTCTAAAGCTGCTAGTAATGTAATAGGTTTAAATGCTGAACCAGGATTTCTTTTACCTTGAGTTGCTAAATTGTATTGTTCTTCATCAAATGGAATTCCAGAAGCCATTACCTCAATACCGCCTGTTAGATTATTTAATAAAGTAATTACACCAGTTGGTTTGGGTTCATCATTTTCATCGTCAACATCTCCGGAAGGAACCCATTTATTTAATATTTGATTAGCATGTTCTTGAAACTCAAGATTCAAAGTTATATATACATTTAATCCCCCTCCTCCAGTACATGAGGTATCGTCAGAAGGACAACCAAATATTTTTTTCTTCCGTTCCTCTTTAGTGTTTCCTAATACTGCAAATTGAGGGTCATTCAAAAGTTGTCTTTTTACTTCTGCAACGACATGTTCTGCTTGAGAGTCAATCTGAATTGAATCAATAACATTCAAGGGTGCAAGCTTTGCTGATCTAGCTTGTATGTCAACAATAAAACCCTCTTTAAGCATAATATTCAAAACATCATTTCTTCTTTCGATAACTCTTTCTGGATATTTTCTTGGATTGTAATAAGCAGGACTTCTAATAATCACAACTAATGTTGCTGCTTCGTCAAGTGTGATATCTCTTATATCTTTTCCAAAATATTCATATGCAGCTGACTGAATGCCATATGCTCCAGATCCCCAATAAATCGAATTTATGTAGTATTCCAAAATTTGGTCTTTTGTATATCTTCTTTCTAGCTCTGCAGCAACAACTGCTTCCGCAACTTTTCTTCTTACTGAAATTTCATCACCGACAAATGATTGTTTTGCTACTTGAGAAGTGATTGTAGAACCACCACGGGTTACACCTCTTAAATTATCTAATGCTGCGCTTAATATAGCTACAAAATCTACACCTTCATGAAGATAATAATTACTATCTTCGGCAGCTAGTAAAGTATTTATTACAAATGGAGGAACATCGGACAAAGAAATTGGATCTCTGTTTAGTCCATCATGTAATTCATCTAATATTTTATTATCGGAAGTAATAATTGTTGATGGCTCAGAAAGAGAAACAAAATTTAAAACCATACCTTCAGCTCTTGGCAAGAATCTTTCCTCAAGAGATGTTACAACTTCCATACTTGACTTAATTGGCAAAAACACAAAAAAACCAACCCATCCTGCAAGTAATATACTTGAAATTAAAATAAAAAAACCTGCAACATATCTTGAGCCATATCTAGTTTTAGTTTCTAAATTATGTATTTGTGCCATATGAAAATGATAACCTTAATAATCAAAAACAATTACTTTGAGCAGTTAAATTTCTGGCCTTATAAATGTTAATACTGTACAATTGTACCGATGGATTATTCACCTGGTTTAAGAGGAGTCATTGCAGGAGAAACAGCAATCTCTACAGTTGGCAAAGAAGGAACTTCACTTAGATATAGAGGTTATGACGCAACTGATCTTACATCTAATAATACATATGAAGAAGTTGCATCATTAATAATTACAGATTCTTTGAATGATAAAAATTTCAAAAAAAGTTTTTCAAAATACTATTCAGAAACTATCAAAGATACAAAGTTAAATGAGTTACTTACAGAAATTAAAGAAAAGCTTCACCCTATGGATGTTGTGAGGACAATTGTTTCATACAAAGGCGAATTAACAACTTTAAGAAAACAAAGATTAGATGATGAAGATAAGACTGAATTATCTGCAAGGATTAATGCAATTGTTTGTTACATCATTGCTTCATATCACAACGAAAGCACAGATGAATTAAATAGTCAGTATTTAGTTGCTAGCTCGCTACTTCCCAATGGTGCATCAAAAGAAAAATTAGAAGCACTAGATGATATGTTAATCTTATATGCAGAGCATGGTTTTAATGCTTCTACCTTTGCTACAAGAGTCACTGCTTCAACTAGAGCTGATTTAACAGGTGCTATTGTTTCTGGTATTGCAACATTAAAGGGTGAACTTCACGGTGGTGCAAATGAAAGAGCGGTAGAGCTTATAAATTCTTTTGAGACAATTGATGATGCAGAAAAGGGAGTGAAAGAACTTTTAAAGAAAAAAACTAAAATTATGGGTTTTGGACACGGTGTATACAAAGTACAGGACCCAAGAAGTCCAATTGTAAAAAATTGGGTAGCAAAACTTACAGATGATAAATCATCAAAAATACGATTTGAAATTGCGCAAAAAATAGATCAAATTATGGATGAAGAAAAAAATCTTTTCCCAAATGTAGATTTTTACGGTGGTCTTCTTTTAGCTGAGCTTGGGTTTGAAGTAGATTTATTTACTCCAATATTTGTTGCTGGACGTTCAGTAGGTTGGGCGTCACATTATTTCGAACAAAGAGAGCAAGATATTTTGATTAGGCCAGCAGCCAAATATATTGGACCATCAGAAAGATAATTTTTGAATTCTAATAATTTAGATTCTTTAATCACTGAATATATTAAAAAAGAAATAGTTCTAAACGATAATCACTTTTTTTCATCAAAATTAGTGATATTAGACACAATAGGATGCATAATTGAAGCCAATAGTCATAAAGAAGTTGCTGATTTTGCTTCAAATAATAAGTTAAGCCTAAATTTTACAAATCCATTTAAAAATTTTACTGCTGATGAAAGCTATGAAAGCATCTCTTGGTACTTAACTGTTTTAACAAGATGGTTTGATTACAATGATACTTTTTTAGCAAAAGAATGGGCACATCCGTCTGATAATTTTGGTTCAATTTATAGTTATTATTACAAAAATAACAGTTATAAATTTTATGATTTTGCAAGTTCACTAACCAAAGCATATGAAATACAGGGATCTTTATGTTTAGGAACCTCATTAAATAAGTTTGGTTATGATCATGTATTTTATGTAAAACTTGCTTCAGGTTCTGTCTTTTCTCATTTAGTAAATAATGGTAATTCTGAGGCTATTAGAAGGACAGTCAACAATATAATTTTAGATGGACCAAACCTAAGAGCTTATAGGCATTTTCCTAATGTTGGTAAGAGAAAAAGCTGGGCAGCTGCTGATGCATCAAAGCGGGGAATTGAGCTTGCTATTATAAGTAGATATAAAGATGAAGTCTATGAATCCATTCAAGATAATAGTAAATGGGGATTTGAATCTAGTTTTTTGAATAATACGAAATTAGAATTTGGAAAAGATCTTAGCAATTGGGTTATTCAAAATGTATTATTTAAAGTTTTATTTCCTGCAGAGTTTCACGGTCAGTCAGCGGTTGAAGCTGCAATTAAGCTAAGTGAAGAATTTAATAATAATATAAATAAGGTGGATAAGGTAAATATTTATACACATGAACCCGCAATAAGGATAATTTCAAACAAAAAAATTTTGAAAAATGCTTCTGATCGGGATCATAGTCTTGAATACATGGTCGCTGCTGCCCTTCTTTTTGGTGATTTAAGATATGAAATGTATGAGGAAAGTTTTGAAGGATTTGAACAAATTAATAATTTAAGAGAACAAGTATTCGTTTTTGAGGAACCACAATTTACAGAAGATTATTATGAATTCTCAAAAAGACATATATCTAACTCAATAGAAATTGTATACAATGATAATTCAACTTCAGAAAAAGTAACTATAGAAAATCCTTTAGGTCATCCATTAAGAAGAGAAGAAGCAATACCTTTGTTAAAAGATAAATTTGTAAGAAATGTCAAATCTGTATTTGAAGCAGAAAAAGCATTAATTGTTTGGGATAAAATTATAAACTTAAAAAAAGATGATGATTTAAATGTATTTTTTAATATCATTAAAGAAAATGAATGAAATTTATCTATTAGTTGGAGGTGAAGCAACTAGGCTTCAACCACTTTCTTCTGAAATACCAAAAGCTTTACTAACCGTCAAAGGCGAAAGAATAATTGATAAAATTATTAATCAATTTTCAAATTTAGAAAAATTTAATTTTAATTTAATTTGTTCAATTAAACATAAAAAATTGTGGAACGATTACAAGACTAATCACAACAACAATGTAGATCTACATTTTGAAAAAGTTAAATTAGATACAGCAGGTTATATTGTTGAAAATTTAGATTCAATGCCAGACTCCTTTTATTGTATGAATGGCGATCTGTTATTGAATGTTGATTTACCAAATTTTATAAACGCTTGCATACAAAGCCCAAATTCTTTAATTGCATCATTTGAAGTTCAAGATCCAACAAGATATGGAGTATTAAAAATTAATTCTGATAACAAAGTTGAACAATTTATAGAAAAACCAAAAGACAGCAGTTATGGAAATAGTATAAGTTTGGGTTTGTACCATTTCTACAAAAAAGATATTTTACATATACGTAAAAATCTTAAAATACCTTGTTCTTTTGAAAAAAAAGTTTTTCCTGAGCTTTCTAAGGCTGATCTACTCAGTACGTATACAGTAAGTGGAGACATGTTGGATGTTGGGACATTAGAATCATATATTTCTGCACATGTACCCAAAGAAGAGGATAATTGGATTTCTCCAAATAATGTGCAAATTAGTAATAGTGCCATCATTAAAAATAGTGTTATTTTGGATAACTGTATTGTAGAAGATAATGTAACCATCGTAGATTCAATAATTAGTAGTAACTCAATTATTAGGCGTGACTCAAATATCAATAAAGAAATTATAAGGACGAATTAAATTATGAAAATTTTAGTAACAGGGGGTGCAGGATTTATTGGATCCCACCTTGTTGAAGAGCTTTTGCTAAACAAGAATGAAATATTAATCTTTGATAATTTGTTAACTGGCAAAAAGGAAAATTTAGACATTTCAGGTAATTTTAAATTTATTAATGATGACTTTGGTTCTGAAAGTTCTTTGGAAGAAATAAAAAAATTCAATCCAGAAATATGCTTCCATTTAGCTGCTCAATCATCAGTTGTTGTATCTGTTGAGAACCCAGCTCTTGATTTTGAGCATAATATATTGCAGCCAATCAAGCTAATTCAAATACTTTTAAAATCAAATTGTAAAAAATTAGTGTTCACTTCTTCTGGAGGAACAATTTTTGGTGAACCCACAGTCATTCCAACAGCTGAGGGAGATTATGCAGATGAACCAGAATCCCCTTATGGAGTTGCTAAAAAAAGATTAAATGAGTTAATAAAGATTATGACTAAAAATTCAAATTTAAAATATTCCATTTTAAACTTGTCCAATGTCTATGGCCCCAGGCAAGACCCTCATGGGGAGGCTGGAGTGATTTCGATATTTGCTAAGAAATATTTAAAGCATGAAGAACCTGTAATCTATGGAGACGGTGAACAAACTAGAGACTATATATTTGTGAAAGACGTAGTAAAAGCTTTAGTAAAATCCTCAAAAATTGATCAAAATCATTTTTTGAATATAGGCACTGGTGTAGAAACTTCGGTAAATAATCTTGCAAATTCTATGAAATTACAGTTCAATTCAGAAATAAACCCTACTTATAAACCCGCAAGAGAGGGAGAACTAAATAGAAGTGTATTGAATAATGAAAAAGCAAAACATGAATTAGATTGGGAACCAGAATACAGTTTAGATGAAGGAATGAAGGCAGTTTTCAATTGGTTAGAAACTTAAATAAAAAAGTCTTCATTGTCATTTCTTATCAATTCACTTGCATTTAGTTTCGAATTTTCATAATTAACACCTCTAATAATCGCTATAGGGATATTAATAGTTTTTTTCATAACCAGCTCTGCAGCGCTTGCCAATTCGTCAATTACTGCAATTTCTGTTGCATTAAGTTCATTATCAAAACTATCGAACTTTCCTATATAACTTTCAATAGGATTGATGCCAGATGAGCCAATTGCAAAATTAACTTGACCTTTTCTCCATGCACGACCAAATGTATCAGAGATTATTACAGCTATTGGAAGACTTGCCAGAGATTCAAATCTTTTTCGAAATCTATTTGCTGACTTATTAGGGTCTTCTGGAAGAAGTAAAGCTATATTTTTTTTAACATTTGATTTATCAATTCCAGCATTTGCGCAAATAAAACCATGCTTAGTTTTTGCAATTATTAAATCGCCGCGTTTTCTGATAATTTTTTTAGATTCACTTTGCAATAGTTCTTCAAAATTAAAGTTAAAAAGATCTCTTTCCATTCCCTCACTTTTAGAAACAATTTTTTGAGTAACAACAAAAATATCATTTTCTCGAATACCTATTTCACTTTTTTTCAAAATATCGTATGTGATTTCAGCCAAATTATCATCAACTTTAATTTCTGGAATCCCTTGAATGGGAATTATCCTGACCTCATTCATTTTGCAATATTCTACTAGCTAGGCTTTTTGAGTCATTTTCACTTTTAAAAATAATTTGCTCTTCGTATACATTTGAAGACCCGTCAGAATCTCCATGGTGAACAAAAAATTTATTTACACGATTTTTATAATATTTCTTTAACCCTTGAATGTCTGGTGAGTAGCCCATGTCAACAAAGTTTTCAACTGAAGGACCTTTAAGAGCTTTTTTTCCAATGAAGGGACTGATCGCAATAACATTACCATGATTTTTAATTGACTCATTGATTTTATTTAGTGAAAGAATAGGGCCAATAGATAAAATTGGATTTGAGGGCCCAATAATTAATACATCAGATTCTTTAATAATATTTATGACTTGTTTTGAGACAGTTGCTTTTCGAGAGCCTTCATAGATAATATTTTTTAATCTTGGTTTTGCTTTTTTTTCAACAAAATAATTTTGAAAATTTAATTTTTCGCCTTTTTTTGTTATTAATTTTGTACTTACTTTATCGTCAGACATAGGCAAAATTTTACATTTAATGTTAAATTTATTTTTTAATATCTCTGTTATTTCAGTATTTTTTAAACCGTTGTTTAGCATTTGATTTCTAAATAAATTTAAAGCTAAATCTTTGTCACCAATCATGAAATTCAAATCATAAAAATTTCTTAACTCATTGTGAACTGAAAATTTATCATTTTTTATACCCCAACCATAATCTCCCTCTATATTTGCCAATCCATAAATAACAGAATCAATGTCTGGCGAGAGAGCAACTCCATGTATGTATTCATCATCTCCTGTATTAACAATTATCGACAAGTTGGTATTTTTTAATTTGCTCAATCCCTTAGCGAACTTAGCACCTCCTACTCCTCCGCTAAAATAAACTATTTTTTTCATTTATAAGAACCTTATATTTATAACCTTTCAACTAACATTTTAGTAATGATAGACAAAGATATTCTAGAGGGATTATCTGAACTTGATGAAGCAGATTTAAAGAGAATTAAATTATTGGTAGACAATAAGTTAAACATTCAATCTGATGTAAAAGTTTCGTATAGGACCAAGTCAATTAAATGTGGAAAAGAGACATGTAACTCATGTCCACACGGCCCATATTGGTATGCAGAGTGGACAGAAAATGGAAGACGAAAAACAAAATATTTAGGTAAAAATTTAACAGATGCTTAATAATAAATTTAAAAATGATGTTTTTATCAAAGCGGCTTTAGGTTCCTTACTTATAATTTTTTTGCGAGTGGAGCTTATTTTTTCCGATTTGCTTCCAACTGGTGGGGATATGGGTGCTCACGTTGTACCAACAAAGTTTTTTGTCAGCGAACTTTTTAACAACTTCAAATTGAGCGGTTGGTCTCAAGACTGGTTTGCCGGTTATCCTTTGTATTATTTTTACTTTCCACTTCCTCCAATCATTACAAGTTTATTAAGCTTTATATTTCCTTTCTCAATTTCTTTTAAGGCTATGGTGTTGTTGTCACAAGTGTTACTGGTTATTTCTATTGAAATGTTAATGCGAAAAGATATTAACCGATTTTCATTTTACGGTTATGGTGTTGGTCTGATCTATTTACTAACTGAATCATTTACAATTTTTGGTGGGAACTTGGCTTCATCACTTGCAGGTCAGTATTCTTTTACATATTCGATCGCTTTTGCAAACTTTTCAATATTTTATTTAATAAAGTCGAAGCATGAATTTAGTATAGAATTTGCCTCACTTCTAATTGGACTATCAGTTTTATCTCATTTAATTCCTTTTTTGATATATTTGCCACTTTTTGCTTTTTATTTTCTCAAAAGTAAAGTTGTAGTCCACAAAAAATTTTCATCATTTTTGTTGCTTTTCTTTGTTTCTGCCAGATTTTCTATTTCGTTATTTTTAAATTTAGAGTTCACTACAAATATGACGTACACTCCATATACTCAGATTTCAGATTTAATAAAATCTGATATATTGCCATATGTTATTGGCGCACTTATGTATATTTTATTCGGCAAATACAAATCCTCTTTAAAAACTTTTACTGGATTTGAAATTTATTTAATTTTTATTTCAGTTATTTTATTTTTTTATGGGCCTGAAAGTGCTCTGTGGAATGGAAGAATTGTTCCTTTTTTTAACCTAGGAATTATTTTTTTATTTTTTAATCTACTAAATTTAGAAATTGATAATTTAACAAAAAAAATGCAAGGAAGATCTCTATGGATACTGATATATATAGTTGTTAATACACATTTAATGTATTTATATTATTCAAAATGGGGGAGCGCTTATACAACAACAACAATTACCATAATTTCAATTGTTGTAATTTTGGTCCTAATTTCAATAAAATCTGATAAATTTTTAATTTATACAACTTTAGTATCTCTAACTTTTGGAACTATTTCTTTTTTGCCACATTGGCTAAATTGGAATTTCTCAGGTTATGAAAGTAAAAGTAGTTGGAATGATATCACAACACTTTATGATGGATTAGACACACTTGAACCTGGACGTATTATGTGGGAGCCAAGTCCAGACCTAAACAAGTATGGCACACCAATGGTATTAATGACAATCCCAATGTTTACTGATCATCAAAGTGTTGAGGGTTTATATTTTGATTCCAGCATAACTACACCATTTCATTTTTTAACAGTATCTGGAATTGCTGAAAGGCCATCCAACCCTGTTGGAGGATTAAGTTACATTAATGGTGAATTTGAAAAAGGGCAAAGATTAATGCATGATCTGGGGGTAGATTATTTTATTGCATACACTAAAACTATAAAGGACAAAGCAAATCAAAATGAAAATTTTCAATTTTTATTTTCAAATCAGGTTTTTAGTGTTTACTCAATTAATTCAAAAAAAGTTGAATTGATAGATGAAGAGTTATATATTTTTGAAAGGCCAAGCTTTTATAATCGTCTTTCAACTGCAATTTTAAAAGAAAGTAATGAAAAAAATTTTTTTGATCTTGCATTTGAAAGTTTTAAAAATGAATCTAGCTATAGAATAATTGAAAATTATGACAAAAGCTTAGAACAGTTAAATGATAAAAATTATGAATTATTAATTAATGATTTCAAACTGGATACCGACACAATTACTTTCAGGACAAATAAACCTAATCAATTGCATTTAGTTAAGGTTTCATATTTTCCAAATTGGAAAATTACAAATGGCAAAGGCCCATTTAGAATTTCCCCATCATTTATGGCTGTAATTCCATATGAAGAATTTGTTGAAATAAAATTTGAGACTACTGACACAGAAAAAGCGTTAAATTATTTATCGATTTTTGCTCTTTTCTTTGCTTTAATAACCACATATATATTTAGAAGAAAATTAAATTATGCTAAAAAGAATTAAATCTTTACAAATATTTCACAGTGAGAGTTCTTTAATGCAATTATTAAGAACTTATATTGTAGGTGCTATAAATTTAGTAATTGGACTTTTATTAACTTATTTATTTCAATTTTATATTTTAGATTTTATCTCATTTCCCTTACGAACCTACACTACAAACGTTCTTGCATTTCTGATTGGTGTTGTAATTTCATATTATTTATCTAGGCGAATAATTTTTAAATTTAGCTTTTCGGGAGGAAAGTTTAGAGAGTTTTCAAACTTTACATATACAAATCTTATAAGTTTATTTGCTCCAAACTTAATTTGGTTCATAATTAATTTTATCAATAGTTCTCTTCAAAAGGATGAAGTGTGGTTTATTGTAATTACAATTATCATTAACGGAATTATTCTTCCAATAAAATACTTAATCTATAAATTTTTTGTTTTTAAAGATTCTCTATAAAAAATTAATCTTAATCTAAACAAGCTTTTCAATGTTCTAGGTATTCTTTTGTAGATTAATGAAACACTTGGCCTTATTTCATTTACTTTTGCAGGAATTTCTTTTATTTTTCCACCGTTTTTTTCTATTCTAATCAACAATTCAGTATCAAAAATATCTTGAGTCGAAACAACTTTTGGAAGAAATTGTTCAATATCAAATTTTTTAATAGCTTTCATGCCATGCGTATCACTTAGTTTTGTTCCAAAAAGTGTTTTTAAAATAATTACAAAAAATTTAGTAGCCATTCTTCTTACAAATCTTCTTCCATCTTCAGAGGAGTTCAATCTTTTTGAAGCTGTAATTGCAGAATATTTTTCTTCGAGACTTAACGCTTCAATTAAAAATGATTCTGAATAGTAATCTATGTCAAACGAAACAACTAAGTCATTTTTAGCAGTTTTGAATCCAGCTCTTAATGCGTTGCCATAATTAGGTTCAGGATTAGAAATGATTCTTATTTCCGAATATTTTTTTATTAACTTTTCAGCAATTATTTTTGTATTATCTGTTGACCCATTTTCAGAAAAAATTATTTCAAAATTTACTCCTGTACTTTTACACAATGTATATATTGCATTTGTAGATTCTTTAAGTATTTCTTCTTCATTGTAAATAGGAATTACAATTGAAAAATTCTTA
>CEUL01008160.1_pt1 | contig 14054 bp, 10 predicted proteins | sample 427021 | NCBI WGS metagenome assembly CEUL01 (sample SAMEA2622800, study PRJEB7988) | marine metagenome | isolation source: saline water (ENVO:00002010), including | reverse complement strand
AAAAAAAATGGCTAAAGCAAAATTTGAAAGAAACAAACCGCATTGTAATATCGGTACTGTTGGACACGTTGATCATGGTAAAACAACTTTAACTGCTGCAATAACAAAAGTTTTGGCAGAAGCTGGTGGAGCAGAATTTACTGATTATGCAAACATAGACAAAGCTCCTGAGGAGAGAGAGCGTGGAATTACAATTTCAACAGCTCATGTGGAATATGAAACAGAAGCAAGACACTATGCACACGTAGATTGTCCTGGTCACGCAGATTACGTTAAAAATATGATTACTGGTGCCGCACAAATGGACGGTGGTATTCTTGTAGTTAATGCAGCTGACGGACCTATGCCTCAAACTAGAGAGCATATTCTTTTGGCAAGACAAGTTGGGGTCCCAGCTCTTGTTGTATACATGAATAAAGTTGACCAAGTTGATGATAAAGAATTAATTGATTTGGTTGAAATGGAAATCAGAGAACTTCTCACTTCATATGAGTTCCCAGGTGATACTATCCCAATCATCAAAGGATCTGCTCTTGCTGCCCTAGAAGGAAGAGATGATGAAATAGGTAAAAATTCAATTATTGAGCTTATGAAAGCTGTCGATGAGTCTATACCACAACCTTCTAGACCCATTGATCAGCCATTTCTTATGCCAGTAGAGGATGTTTTTTCAATTTCTGGTAGAGGAACTGTTGTTACAGGGCGTATTGAACAAGGTCAAATCAAGGTTGGTGAAGAGATTGAAATCTTAGGAATAAGAGAAGCACAAAAAACTACATGTACTGGTGTAGAAATGTTCAGAAAACTCTTAGACTCAGGTGAAGCAGGTGATAACGTAGGTGTATTGCTGAGAGGAACCAAAAGAGAAGAGGTTGAGCGAGGTCAAGTTCTGGCTAAGCCAGGTTCAATAAAACCTCATACAAAATTTAAGGCTGAAGCTTATGTTCTAAAAAAAGAAGAAGGTGGTAGACACACTCCATTCTTCTCAAATTATAGACCACAGTTTTACTTTAGAACAACTGATGTTACTGGCACCATTAAACTTCCAGAAGGAACTGAAATGGTTATGCCAGGAGATAACATCGCAATGGAAGTTACTCTGTTATCTCCTATTGCAATGGATAAAGGTCTGAAATTTGCAATAAGAGAAGGCGGTAGAACTGTTGGTGCTGGAGTTGTAGCTGAAATTATTGAATAGGTGTTTGAGACCGCTCTACTGGTTTTAGCTATTTCAAATGTTAGGAGTGTAGCTCAACTGGTAGAGCACCGGTCTCCAAAACCGGGGGCTGCGGGTTCAAGTCCTGCCACTCCTGCCAAATAAATTTTAGAAAGCTGATATGAATATTGAAAAGAAAAAAACATCTCCTGCTCAATTTGTTAGACAAGTCAGACAGGAGTTACAGAAAGTAACATGGCCTCAAAAAAGAGACACATTTATCTCTTCTGCTATTGTGATATTGCTAATTTTACTTTTTTCAATTTTTTTTCTTTTAACTGATCAACTTTGGTCATTTTTAATAAAAAAAATAATTCAGATAGGGTCAGGATTTTAAAATGGTTAAATGTAGGTGGTACGTTTTACATGCTTATTCAGGGTATGAAAAAAAAGTTGCTGACAGTATAGTTGATCAAGCTGCTAAACTTGGTATTTCAAATCATATTGAAGAAGTATCTGTTCCTACACAAAATATTGTTGAAGTAAAAAGAGGAGTAAGGGTCAATACTGAAAGAAAAATTTTTCCTGGATATATATTGATTAAGATGAGCTTAAATGATGATACATGGCATATTATAAAAAATACCCCTAAGTTGTCTGGTTTTCTGGGTAACAAAGGAAAACCTGTTCCTATTAGCAATGCTGAAGCAAAGAGAATTTCTGAACAAGTAATCGATGGTGTTGAAAAATCAAGACCCGCTGTTATGTATGATGTTGGAGAACAGGTTAAGGTAATTGACGGACCATTTGCATCTTTTAATGGAGAAATTGAACAAATTGATGAAGAAAAAGCTAGATTAAGAGTTGCGGTTTCTATATTTGGAAGATCAACTCCTGTAGATTTAGAGTATTCGCAAGTAGAAAAGGTTTAAAAATAAAGGAAAAATATATGGCAAAAGAAATATTAGGTTTTATTAAACTGCAAATCCCTGCTGGCGGAGCGAACCCTTCCCCGCCTGTTGGTCCGGCACTTGGGCAGAGAGGATTGAATATCATGGATTTCTGCAAAGCATTCAATGATAAAACTAAAGATATAGAAAAAGGTGCGCCAATACCTGTTGTAATTACAGCTTATAAAGATAGATCTTTTGATTTTGTAACTAAATTACCACCAGTTAGTTATTATCTTAAAAAAGCTGCAAAAATTAAAAAAGGAAATTCAACCCCTGGCAGAAGTCTTGTTGGAAAAGTTACAATTACAGAAGTTGAAAAGATTGCAAAAGAAAAAATGCAAGATCTTAATGCAATAGACATAAAAGGGGCAATTAATATGGTTAAAGGTTCAGCTGTCTCTATGGGTATGGAGATTGAAGGTTAAAATGAGAAAAACAAAAAATAATAAAAAATTGCTAAATATCATCGATACATCAAAAATTTATGAACCATTAAATGCTATAGAGATTTTAAAAGAAAATTCTTATGCTAAATTTATAGAGGGTTTTGAAGTAGCTATAAATTTGGGCATTGATTCTAACAAGACAGATCAAAACATAAGAGGTGTAATAAGTCTTCCAAAAGGAACAGGTAAGAAAATAAATGTTGCGGTCTTGGCTAATAATGAAAAGCAATTAGAAGCAAAAGATGCCGGTGCTGATATAGTTGGGGAAACAGATTTAATTGAAAAAATTTTAAGTGGTAAAATAGAATTTGACTTATTGATTGCTACTCCTGATATGATGCCTTCTGTTGGTAAAGTAGCAAAAATATTAGGACCAAAAGGTTTAATGCCAAATCCAAAATTAGGAACTGTTACTAAAGATGTCAAGTTAGCTATTGAAAACGCTAAATCAGGACAAGTTCAATATAAGAATGATAAAAATGGTATAGTTCATGCTGGACTTGGGAAAATGAATTTTGAAAAAAATGATCTGTTACAAAATCTGAAAGCTTTTTTTAATTCGATAAGTAAAAATAAGCCAGACTCGGTAAAAGGTACATTTATTAAAAAAGTTACCATAGCTTCAACTATGGGTGTTGGACTAGAAATTAACACAGCTAGTTTGCGTTAGTTTTATTTCAACTGATGACTGAAAAGTTGTCACCTGTCAAAGACTGCAGGAGCTTTGGCTTAATATCCTGCATAGACTGAAGCGAGTCATGACTGGCTTCTTGACAGGCTTGTCTTAGCTTGATTAGCAAGCTTAAGACAGCAAACTTTAGGTTTTACCTAAATATAACTGAGGTGAAAGTGAAACGTTCTGAAAAAAAAGATTTTGTTCAAAACTTAAAAGATGAAATAGAAATATCTTCTTCTGTAATAGTTGCTCACTATTCAGGTCTTAATGTTAACGAGTCAGAACAATTAAGATCAGAAATGAGAAAAAATGGTGCAAAATTTAAAGTAATTAAGAACAGACTTACAAAACTCGCGTTAAAACAAACTAAATTTAAGGACATGGCTGATCTATTTTCTGGACCAACTGCAATTGCATATTCAGAGGATCCAGTTGCACCAGCTAAAGTAGCTGTTAGCTTTGAAAAAAAATTTGTAAATTTCAAAATAATCGGTGGCGGTTATGATGGTGAAAAAATTGATCTGCAGAAAATTAATTTTCTTGCTACTCTTCCTTCTATGGATGAGCTTAGAGGAAAAATTGTTGGACTTATATCAGCTCCTGCTCAAAAAATAGCTTCAATTGTTAGAGAGCCAGCTGGGCAAATGGCTAGATTAGTAAGTTCTAAAAGCGAGGGTTAGGTATAAATCAGGTTTAAAAGGAGAAAACATGGCTGATTTAAATAAAATTGTAGACGAGTTATCGTCTTTAACTGTTTTAGAAGCTGCTGAGCTCAGCAAACTTCTTGAAGAAAAATGGGGTGTGTCAGCTGCAGCCCCAGTGGCTGCCGCAGCAGCACCTGCTGCTTCAGCTGGTGAAGCTGGTGCAGAAGAAAAAACTGACTTTGATGTAGTTTTAGCAGAAGCAGGATCTAATAAAATTGCAGTCATAAAAGAGGTAAGAACTATTACTGCTCTAGGCCTAAAAGAAGCTAAGGATCTTGTGGAGGGAGCACCAAAACCTCTAAAACAAGGAGTTGCTAAGGCTGAGGCTGAGGAAATGAAGAAAGCTCTTGAAGCTGCTGGAGCAAAAGTAGAACTTAAATAATTTTTTAAGATCTCCCTCTTAGGGGGGTCTTTTAATATTTTAAACAAAGGTGAATAAATGAGTCTCGATTATATTAATTCAAAAAAAATTAGAAAATCTTTTGGCAAAATACCACTAGTAACTTCTTTGCCAAATTTAGTTGAAGTTCAAAAAAGATCTTTTGATAATTTTTTACAACTTAAAGTTTCACCTGAAAAAAAAATCAATACAGGTTTACATGCAATTTTCAAATCAGTTTTTCCAATCAATGATTACACTGAAAGAGCTACCGTTGATTATGTAAGCTTTGATATTGGTATTCCAAAATATGATGTTGATGAATGTTCTCAAAGAGGAATGACATATGGAGCCCCTTTACTAGTTAATTTCAGACTTATAATCTGGGATATTGATGAAATTGCAGGAACTAAGTCAGTCAGGGACATAAAGGAACAAGAAGTTTACATGGGTGATATACCTTTAATGACAAAAAATGCGACTTTTGTTGTTAACGGTACTGAAAGAGTTGTTGTTAGTCAAATGCATCGATCTCCAGGTATATTCTTTGATCATGATTATGGAAAAACTCATACAAGTGGAAAATTTTTATTTAATGCAAGAATTATTCCATATAGAGGTTCCTGGCTAGACTTCGAGCATGATGCCAAAAATAATATTCATGCTAGAATAGATAGAAAAAGAAAATTTCCAGTAACAACTTTACTTAAATGTTTGTTGAGCAATACTTCATCCAATTACATTAATGATTGTGATGCTAAAAAAATTGAACCAGATCCCAAAAAAATACTGGGAATGACATGTGAAGAAATTCTCTCAACTTTTTATGATAAAATTATTTATAAAAGGATAGATAATATGTGGCAATTTAAAGAAAATCTTTCTTTTTATAAATCTAAAATTTTAAACTTCGATCTACTTAACCCCTCTAACGGAAAGCTATTAATAGCTAAAGGAACTAAAATTAATCAAAAAATAATTAATGATATTAAGAAAAAAAATATATCTAATTTATCTGTAGATGAAAGTTCGCTTATTGGCCTCTACATTGCTTCAGATATAATTGATGAAAAAACAGGTAAAATTTATTATGAAGCAGGTTTTGAAATTGATGAAGATTTCATTAATTTTTTAGAGTCAAATAAAATTAATAAAATAGAAATATTAAAAGTTGATAATATAGAGATAGGTTCCTATATTAGGAACACATTGCAGCTTGACAAAGCGCGTTCAAGAGAAGAAGCCTTATTCGAACTATTTAAAATTCTTAGACCTGGTGAGCCTCCTACTATAGAAACTGCAGAGTTACTTTTTAACAATTTATTTTTTAACTCTGATAGATACGATTTATCTTCTGTTGGAAGATTGAAAATTAACTCCAAGTTCAAGAAAGATACTGACATTATGAAACGTACTCTTGATAAGTCAGATATATTAGATGTTGTGAAACATATGCATGATTTAATTGATGGTAAAGGCGAGATAGATGACATTGATCATTTATCTAATAGAAGAGTAAGATCAGTAGGTGAATTGCTCGAAAATCAATATAGAGTTGGCCTTCTTAAAATGGACAGAGCAATCAAGGAGAGATTAAGTTCATTAGAAGTTGATAATATTATGCCACAGGACATAATTAATTCAAAACCTGTGGTTGCTTCAATCAAAGAGTTTTTTGGGACCAGTCAGTTAAGTCAATTTATGGATCAAACTAACCCACTGAGTGAAATTACCCACAAGAGAAGGGTTTCTGCTTTAGGTCCTGGAGGTTTGAATAGAGAAAGAGCAGGTTTTGAGGTTCGAGATGTTCATCAAACTCATTATGGTAGAATTTGTCCAATTGAAACCCCAGAAGGTGCAAACATAGGTTTAATCAATAGTTTAGCCTCTTACTCTAGAATTAATCAATATGGTTTTATTGAAACTCCATATAGAATTGTTTCTGATGGCAAAGTTACAAATAAAGTTATCTATTTAAGCGCTATTAATGAAGAAGATTTTGTTATAGCACAAGCTAATTCTGAAGTAGATGAAAAAGGAAAATTTATTAATAATATTGTAAGTTGTAGAAAAAATGGAGAATTTATAAATGTTGAGATCAATGCAATTGACTTAATGGATGTATCTCCTCAACAATTAGTTTCTGTTGCTTCATCTCTGATTCCATTTTTAGAAAATGATGATGCTAATAGAGCATTGATGGGTTCTAATATGATGAGACAAGCAGTTCCACTAATCAAACCTAAAGCACCCCTAGTTGGAACTGGGATGGAATATACCGTTGCAAAAGATAGTGGCTCTACAGTTGTAGCAAAAAGAGAAGGTGTTGTTGATCAGTTAGATGCTAATAGAATTGTTATAAGAGTTACAGATAAAAAAGATAATTCATTAAACAAAATCGATATTTATAATCTTGAAAAATTTCAAAGATCTAATCAAAATACCTGTATAAATCAAAAGCCTTTGGTTAATGTTGGCGATCACATTGAAAAAAATCAAGTTATTGCTGATGGACCAGCAACAGATTTAGGTGAGCTTGCATTAGGCAGAAATGTTTTAGTCGCATTTATGCCTTGGAACGGTTATAATTTTGAAGACTCTATCCTTATATCTGAAAAAGTTGTTCAAGACGATGTATTTACATCAATTCATGTTGAGGAATTTGAAGTAATGGCTCGTGATACCAAACTAGGACCAGAAGATGTAACTAGAGATATTCCAAATGCTAACGAAGAAATGCTCATAAATCTTGATGAAACTGGAATAGTTTACGTTGGAGCTGAGGTTGCATCTGGAGATATTTTAGTTGGTAAAGTTACTCCAAAAGGTGAGTCACCAATGACTCCAGAGGAAAAACTTCTAAGAGCAATTTTTGGTGAAAAAGCTGCTGATGTTAAAGATACCAGTTTAAGAGTACCTCCTGGAGTTAAAGGAACTGTTGTTGAAATTAGAGTTTTTTCTAGAAGAGGAATTGAAAAAGATGAAAGAGCTATAAGCATTGAAAATGCTCAAATAGAAATTATATCAAAAGATAGAGATGATGAACTTTATATCCTTCAAAAAAGTTTTGGTAATCATCTAAAAGAACTTCTCACAGGTCAAACATTTTTGTCTGGTCTCGATATTTTTACTAAAAAAACAAAATTAGAATTTGATGACCTCGACAATTTAAATGTTAATGATTTAATAAAAATTAATATTGAAAATGAAAAAATTTCGTTGCAAATCGATACATTAGTTAAAAATTATCAAAATCAACTGGGGAACATAAATCAGAAATTTGAAAATAAAATAGATAAAATCCAAAGCGGTGATGAGCTTCTTCCTGGGGTATTAAAACTCATAAAAGTTTTTATTGCAGTTAAAAGAAAACTTCAACCCGGAGATAAAATGGCAGGCAGACATGGTAATAAAGGTGTAATATCAAAAATATGTCCTGTTGAGGATATGCCTTACTTGGAGGATGGAAGACCCGTTGATATAGTTTTAAACCCACTTGGAGTACCTAGTAGAATGAATATTGGTCAAATATTAGAGACACATTTAGGTTGGGCCTCTGCATCTTTGGGTAATCAAGTAAAAGAAATGATATCAAAGGTTAAGTTGGATGGACAAACGAATGATCTTAAAAATAAACTTGTTGAAATTTATGAACATAAAAATCACAAACAAAAAATAGAAAAGATGAATGAAGATGAGCTTCTAGAACTTGCAGATAATCTTAAGGATGGAGTTCCGTTTGCAACACCTGTTTTCGATGGTGCTAAAGAAAAAGATATTACATCACTTCTATTAAATTCAGGAGTATCAAGTACTGGCCAGGAAATCCTATATGATGGAATGACAGGTGAAAAATTTGAAAGACCTGTTACTGTAGGCTACGTATATATGTTAAAACTTCATCATTTAGTTGATGAAAAAATTCACGCAAGATCAATTGGCCCCTATAGTCTAGTAACGCAACAGCCTCTTGGAGGTAAAGCACAATTTGGTGGTCAAAGATTTGGAGAAATGGAAGTGTGGGCTTTAGAGGCTTATGGAGCAGCATACACTTTACAGGAAATATTGACAATTAAGTCCGATGACGTTGCTGGAAGAACAAAGGTTTATGAGTCTATTGTCAAAGGAGATAATAATTTTGAGTCAGGAACTCCTGAGTCATTTAATGTAATGGTTAAAGAGCTTCGCTCTTTAGGTTTAAATTTAGAATTCAAAGAAAATAAATCTAATGCAAGTAGAATAATTGAGAAAGTAGAAGGTGTTGATGAATAGAGAATTAATTAATATATTTAACCAAAATCAAGGTGTTCAAAATTTTAATAGTTTGAAAATCTCTATTGCAAGTCCGGAAGACATTAGATCATGGTCTTTTGGTGAAATTAAAAAACCTGAAACAATAAACTATAGAACTTTCAAACCTGAAAAAGATGGCCTTTTTTGTTCTAGAATATTTGGACCAGTCAAAGATTATGAGTGCCTGTGTGGAAAATACAAAAGAATGAAGTTTAGAGGTATAATCTGCGAAAAGTGTGGAGTTGAAGTAACTCTTTCAAAAGTAAGAAGAGACAGAATGGGACACATAGAGTTAGCTGCGCCAGTTTCTCATATATGGTTTATGAAATCTTTACCAAGTAGAATTGCAACTCTTCTTGAGATGACTATAAAGAATCTAGAAAAAGTTCTTTATTTTGAACAATTCATTGTAGTGGAACCAGGCCTAACTGATTTAAAAAAAGGTGATGTAATATCTGAAGATCAATATATTGATTACCAAGACCAATATGGAGAAGATTCTTTTAATGCAGCAATAGGTGCAGAAGCCATAGAACAAATGTTAATGAATATTGATTTAGAGTCTGAATATGATCAAACTAGAAATGAGTTAAATGAAACAAAATCTGAATTAAAAAAAACAAAACTAACAAAAAGAATTAAATTAATAGAATCATTTATAGTTTCTAAAAACAAACCTGAATGGATGATATTAAGAGTTTTACCTGTAATACCGCCAGAGCTTAGACCTCTTGTGCCACTTGATGGGGGAAGATTCGCAACCAGTGATTTAAATGATCTTTATAGGAGAGTAATTAATAGAAATAATAGGCTTAAAAGATTAATAGATTTAAGAGCCCCTGATATAATTATTAGAAATGAGAAGAGGATGCTCCAAGAATCAGTCGATGCTTTATTTGATAATGGAAGAAGGGGTAGGGTTATAACTTCTACAAATAAAAGGCCTCTCAAATCATTATCAGATATGTTGAAAGGTAAGCAAGGTCGATTTAGACAAAACCTGCTTGGTAAAAGAGTAGATTATTCCGGAAGGTCTGTCATTGTAGTTGGTCCAAACCTTAAACTTCATCAGTGTGGTATCCCAAAAAAAATGGCTTTAGAATTATTTAAACCATTTATATTTCATAAATTAGATACATATGGTTGGGCAAACACCATAAAAGCTGCAAAAAAACTTGTAGAAAAAGAAGATCCAAGGGTTTGGGATATATTAGAAGAAGTAATAAGAGAGCATCCAGTATTATTAAATAGAGCTCCTACATTGCATAGATTAGGTATTCAAGCTTTTGAACCAATTCTGATTGAGGGAAAATCAATTCAGCTACATCCTTTAGTTTGTACAGCCTTTAATGCTGATTTTGATGGTGATCAAATGGCTGTCCATGTTCCTCTTAGTTTAGAAGCTCAACTAGAAGCAAGAGTATTAATGATGAGCACTAACAATATACTCTCTCCATCAAGTGGCAAGCCTATTATTGTACCATCTCAAGATATAGTTTTAGGAATATATTATTTATCAATTATGAGAGAAAAACAAAAAGGTGAAAACAGATCTTTTTTAGACATCAATGAAATACTAAAAGCTCTAGAAAATAAAGACATTACTTTACACACTAAAATTATATCAAGATTCAAGGACTCTTCAGACATAATTCACAGAGTAATCACAACTCCAGGCAGAATGATTCTTGCAGATGCACTGCCGAATAATAAGAATATAAGTTTTGAACTTATAAATAAAGTTCTGACTAAAAAAGAAGTGAGTAATATTATCGATACTGTATACAGGTTTTGTGGACAAAAAGAGACAGTGCTATTTGCAGACTATATAATGCAGATTGGCTTCAAATATGCAGCTATAGCTGGCATATCTTTTGGTAAAGATGATTTGATTATTCCAGACGAAAAACAAAATCTTCTTGATAAAACTCAAAACAAAGTTCAAGAATATGAAAATCAGTATCAAGATGGATTGATAACACAAGGAGAAAAATATAATAAAGTAGTTGATGCTTGGTCTGAGTGTACTAATAAAGTTGCTGATAAAATGTTAGATGTCATTTCAAATCCTGATGATGACAAACCAATAAATTCAGTTTTTATGATGGCTCATTCAGGTGCAAGAGGTTCGGCTGCTCAATTAAAACAGCTTGCTGGTATGAGAGGACTTATGGCCAAGCCATCTGGAGAAATTATTGAAAATCCTATAAAATCAAACTTTAAAGAGGGATTATCTGTGTTGGAGTATTTTACCTCTACTCACGGAGCTAGAAAAGGTCTTGCTGACACAGCCCTTAAAACTGCGAGCAGTGGCTACTTAACTAGAAGATTAGTTGATGTTGCTCAAGATGCAGTTATCAGAGAGCTTGACTGTGGAACTATTAAGGGAGTCTTAGTTGAAGAAATTGTAGATTCAGGTAACATTACTTCACCATTGATAGAAAGAGTTTTAGGAAGAACTCCATGTAATGATTTGAATGATACCAATGGAAATATTTTAGTTGAGGCAGGTGAAATCATTGAGGAGAAGCATCTTGATGAGATAGTTAAGTTAGGCATTAGATCTCTTAAGATTAGATCTGTACTAACATGTGAAACTGAAAATGGAATTTGTTCAAAATGTTATGGTAGAGATTTAGCAAGAGGGACAGCTGTAAATGTTGGAGAAGCTGTTGGGATAATAGCAGCTCAATCTATAGGTGAGCCAGGCACTCAATTAACAATGAGAACTTTTCATATAGGAGGAGCTGCAAGTTCATCCGTTGAGCAGTCTAATTCAATGTCACCTATTGGTGGAATTATTAAATTCGAAAATGCAAAATTAATTGAAGATAAATTCTCAAATACAATTATTTTAAGTAGAAATGCAAAAATAAAAATTGAAGATGAGGGAAATGAAAAGTTTTCAATAAATATTCCCTTTGGATCTAAAATTCTTGTTAAGGATGGAGAAAAAGTAAAAGCAAATCAGCTTTTAGCTGAGTGGGATCCATATACATTACCTATTATTGCGGAAAAAGAAGGTTTTATTAAATATATTGATTTAAAACAAGGTATTTCCTTTAGAGAAGCAGTAGATGACACTACTGGAATTTCAAGCAAAGTAGTTATTGATTGGAGCCAAAATCCAAAATCAAAAAATTTTAAACCAGCTATTAACATTCATGACTCTTTAACCACAAGAGATGATGAAAATAGTGATCTTATTAATTACCCTATGTCAATTGATACAATATTAAGTGTCGAGGATGAGCAACATGTATACGCTGGTCAAGTATTAGCTAGGATTCCTAAAGAGTCTTCTAAAACAAAAGACATTACCGGTGGTTTACCTAGAGTAGCAGAATTATTCGAAGCGAGAAAACCAAAAGATCCAGCTATTATGTGTGAAATTGATGGTAAAATATCTTTCGGAAAAGATTATAAAAATAAAAGAAGACTCATTATTTCAAGTTTAGACGAGAAGAATACTTTTGAGTTGTTAATTCCAAGAGCAAAATATCTTAATGTACAAGAAGGAGATTATGTAAAAAAAGGAGACATTTTAGTTGAAGGTACTTCTGTTCCTCATGATATTTTGAGAATATTAGGAGTTGAAGAGCTTGCTAGATATCTTGTAAGAGAAGTTCAATCTGTTTATAAACTTCAAGGAGTATACATAAATGATAAACATATAGAAACTATTGCAAGGCAAATGCTTCAAAAAGTGCTCATAAAAAATCCAGGTGACTCAACATTGATGGCAGGTGAGCAAGCGCATAAAGAAGATGTTCTTAAAATTAACAAAGAATTAAAAATTCAGGGGAAAAATGAGGCTGAATTTGAACCAATATTATTAGGTATAACAAAGGCCAGTCTTCAGACTTCTTCATTTATTTCTGCCGCTTCTTTCCAAGAAACAACTAAAGTTCTAACTGATGCAGCGACATTGGGTAAAATGGATAACCTAAATGGTTTAAAAGAAAATGTTATCGTAGGAAGGTTGATACCTGCTGGAACTGGTAGAACAACGACAGAGTATGAAAGAATAGCTAGTTTAAGAGACAAAGAAATATTAAGTAAAAGAAATCAAGCTGAAAAAGTAGAAAATTAGCATAAAATACTGATATTTTCTTGACTTTATCTCTTGCAATTTATAAAGACCCCTACGTTTTGTTGACGGTAGTGGAAAATTAATTCCAGACACTTAACAAAGGAAAAACATGCCAACTATAAATCAGTTAGTTCGAAAAGGTAGGACTCAACAAAAAAAAAGAAATAAAGTACCAGCTTTATCAGCCTGCCCTCAAAAAAGAGGAGTGTGCACAAGAGTTTATACCACAACACCAAAAAAACCAAACTCGGCACTCAGAAAGGTAGCAAGAGTTAAACTAACTAACGGTCAAGAAGTATCAGCTTACATCCCTGGAGAGGGACATAACCTTCAAGAACACTCTGTTGTTCTACTTAGAGGAGGAAGAGTAAAAGATCTACCAGGTGTAAGGTATCATATTCTCAGAGGGACTCTTGACACACAGGGAGTGAGTGCAAGGAAGCAAAGAAGATCTCTATATGGAGCTAAAAAACCAAAGTAATTATGTCAAGAAGAAGAGCAGCAGAAAAAAGAACAATATTACCTGATCACAAATACAAAGATTTGGTACTTGCAAAGTTTATGAATAGAATAATGATAGATGGAAAAAAATCTACCTCTGAAAAAATTGTGTATGGTGCATTTGATATTGTTTCCAAAAAAACTGACAAAAGTCCTATAGATTTTTTTCATGAAGCTCTAAATAACGTCAAACCTAGTTTAGAAGTTAGATCAAGAAGAGTTGGAGGAGCAACTTATCAAGTCCCTATGGAAGTTAGACCCAAAAGAGCTCAAGCTCTTGCAATGAAATGGATAGTCGACTCCGCTCAAAAAAGAAATGAAAAAACAATGCGAGAAAGAGTTGCAAACGAAATAGTTGATGCATTTAATAACAAAGGTAACTCAGTTAAAAAAAGAGAAGAGACTCATAAAATGGCAGAAGCAAATAGAGCTTTCTCACATTTCAGATGGTAATAAATGGCTAGAACACATTCTTTAGAAAAATATAGAAATATTGGTATCATGGCTCACATTGATGCTGGCAAAACTACTACTACCGAAAGAATATTATATTATACTGGAAAGTCTCACAAAATAGGCGAGGTGCATGATGGTGCGGCAACAATGGATTGGATGGAGCAAGAACAAGAAAGAGGGATAACTATAACATCAGCAGCAACAACATGCTTTTGGAATGATCACAGAATAAATATTATTGACACTCCTGGACATGTTGATTTTACAATTGAAGTTGAAAGATCATTAAAAGTTTTGGATGGAGCTGTAGCAGTTTTTGATGGAGTGGCAGGTGTGGAACCACAATCAGAGACTGTTTGGAGACAGGCAGATAAATATAATGTCCCAAGAATGTGCT
>CEUL01059075.1_pt1 | contig 14085 bp, 11 predicted proteins | sample 427021 | NCBI WGS metagenome assembly CEUL01 (sample SAMEA2622800, study PRJEB7988) | marine metagenome | isolation source: saline water (ENVO:00002010), including | reverse complement strand
TAATTTGGTTATATTTCGAGATACTTAAATTACTAGCAAAGTTAAACTCTAGAAGATGATTAGATGAAAATCAAATTTATTTGTTTTTCGATTTTATTATTTATACTTAACTCTTGTAAGCTAAAACAAGAAAAATCAGACTCACCAAACTTTATTTTATTTTTAACTGATGATCAAAGTTGGTCCGGAACCTCTGTTCAGATGTCGCCAGATCATCCTTCATCAAAAAGTTTTTATTATGAAACACCTAACCTCAAAAAACTATCTGAAAGAGGAATGGTATTTTCTCGTGGATATTCCGCATCACCAGTATGCTCTCCCTCTAGATATAGCATTCAATTTGGGAAAACTGCAGCAAGGTTAAAAATGATTCGAGTTGGAATGAATACAAGTCATATTGATCATAATGAACCGAATACCATTCCCAAAGTTTTAAAAGACATTAATCCAGAATATGTAACTGCTCACTTTGGTAAGTGGGGGATTGATGCTGATCCATCTATACTTGGTTATGATTTCCATGATGGAAAAAATGGTAATAAAGAAGGTGGATTTAATAACGATAATTCTCAGTGGAAAATTTCATTTTCTGAAGATCCAAAAAATATTTTTAGTTTAACGGGTAAGGCATTAGACTTTATTGAAAAACAGAAAAAATATGATAAACCTTTTTTTCTTCAGGTGTCACACTATGCCGTACACACAAATCTTATTTCTAAAAAAAGCACTTATGATAAATACGTTAATAAAAAAAAATATTCTGAAACTGACCATCCTGGGTTTGCTGCAATGAATGAAGATCTAGATGAGGGTTTGGGTTTAATTTTAAAAAAAATTGAAGAATTAGATTTATCTGATAATACATTTATAATATATACAGCAGATAATGGTTCAGTCCCAACAATCCCAGCAAGAAAATTTTATAAAAAAAGTATTAATTATCCATTAAGTAGAGGAAAGTGGGATGCAATGGAAGGTGGTATTAGAGTCCCTTTCATTATTGCTGGCCCTGGAATAAAACCGGAAAGCATAAATAATATACCAGTATCCGGATATGACCTTTTACCTACAATTATTGATATTATAGATCCAAATTATAAGTTTAGTAATCAAATTGATGGGGGAAGTTTCAAAGAAATCTTATTTTCTAATAAAATAAAATCCGTTAAAAGAGGTACTGATGGTTTAATTTTTCATGTCCCTTATGAAAATAAAATAGCTTTGGAAAGGGCTCACTCATCAATAATAAGAGATGATTTTAAATTAATAAAGTTTAGGGATAATAATGAAATAAATTTATTTAATCTTAATTCTGATATATCAGAGTTAAATAATTTAATAGATTCATTTCCTAATATTGGTAATGAGTTAGAAACCACTTTAGAAAACTATCTCAAAAATGTAAAATCTATTAAGTGGAGAGAAGGGATAAATTGGAAAAATATTGATATTAATGATGTAAATTCATTTTATGAATAATCTAAAATAAAGAAATACCCCAGTATGTAAATAAAGCCCAAATAAAATACCTCACTAATTTTCCTAGAAACATAAAGATAACAACGGTATATGGGTTTGTTCTAAAAAAACCTAGAGCAATTGCAATAGGATCACCAAAAATTGGAAGCCAACACAAAAAGGCTAGTAGACCACCCCACCTATCAATTTTAATTTTCCATTTATATATATTTTCTTTTTTTACTCTAAAATATTTTTCAATAAAATCCCAATTCCCTAATCTTCCCAAAATAAAACTACTAACTCCTCCAAGCCAATTACCTAGTGATGCAACCATTAACGTGGAAAATAAATCATAGTTATTTGCTAAAAGAATACTTAAAACTATTTCTGAACTTAACGGAATTATTGTAGCAGCTAGAAAACTAGATATAAAAAGACCAATATACCCCCACTCTGCTAATGCTTCCATACTATAATTTTATTATCAAATCCAAAAATTAAAGATTTCTAAAGTAATATTTTATGTAAAACTCATTGCCTTTACTATCTCTTTCGTAGTTCTTAAACCTGATTCTATTGCCCCATTCATTGAGGCTCTTTGAAAAGCAGTATGTTCACCAGCAAAATATAAAGGATCTTCATTTCTAGATAATATTTCCCTGAAGTTTTTTTGACCGACTGCAGAAAAAGTATAGCTAGCTTTTATCCATTTATCATCGTTCCAATATTTTGAGACAGATCTTTCCCAATACTTTGAGGAATCTTTCCATATTTTCAAACATGTATTTTTTGCTATTTTATCTCTCTCCTCATCACCTAATTTACCAAGTTTCATAGCATCTTTGCCAGAAGTAAAACTTAGTAATATACCTCTAGGTCCAGGTTGATCCACAGAAAAATGGTAAATTCTTCTAAGTACGGTATCAGTAAAAACTCGCTGACCAATAGAATCTCCATTATCCCAAAATCTTTTTTTGAATTGAATTGCTATTTTCATGGCATTACCATAAGCCTGTTCATTAATACATTTTATTTTATCATTTGATAATTTTGGATAAATTTCAATATTCTTCAATATTGTTGTTGGTATAGCAAGTACACATTTTGCTGCCTTTATTTTTATTGGTTTTCCATTTTCACTGATTGTTGCAATTACCCCATCAGAATTGTGGTCAAGTCTTAGAAGTGGAGAATTATATTTTATTCTATTTTCTATTTTTTTTGAAAGTGTTTTAGGAAGCTGATCGTTTCCACCAAAAATTCTTCCTTCGACAGTATTTTCACTGAAGCCAGATGTTTTAATATTTGACAAAATAACGGCTAATGCAGAAATTTTTGAAGGGGTCGTCGTTGACTCTGTTGCATTTGCGTATGTATATAATTCGATGATATCTTTTGGAGCGCCTCCTTTTTTTAAAATTGACTCAACTGATACATTATCTAACGCTTGTACCTCAGTGGAATTAATTCCTTTGTGTTTAACCAAGTCAATCCACTTCTGAATATACTGAACCTCCTGGCCAAATAGCATACCATCCTCAGTACCATTATAAGGCAAAGAATTCTCTCCAGATCTAATTCTCTCCATAGATAATTCATTCCCTCTTACATAAACACCATCATATTGTCTGGCAGGAAGTATTTTTAAATTAAATCTCCTACAATAGTCATGTACAAACAAATCTGTGCTATCAACATATTCTGCACCCATTTCAGAATATAAATTATCAGAAAATTGATCTCTGTATGTACTAACTCTTCCACCTGGAAGAGATTTTGCTTCAATCAAAATAACATTATATCCAGCTTGATCTAACTCATAAGCACATGACAAACCTGCTAACCCAGCGCCAACAATAATAATCCTTTTTTCATCGGAAGAACTTGAGAAAAGTGATGATGAGGAAAAAGAAATTACAGAGCCTATTACTCCAGTCTTTTTTATAAATGATCTCCTGCCTATCTTATTTACCATCCAAATATTAAAAAAGTTAATTACATTTATAATTCTAATAAATTGTTATTGAATAAATAAATTAAATAATTTTATTATAACTAAAAAAACGATTAAAAATATTTTATGAAAAATTTAATACTCCTTTTATCATTATTTATTGTTATCTCTTGTTCTAATTCGGTAAAAGATTCAAGTAATTTACCTGGAAGACTTGGAAATCCTGAAATGAGTTTAAAAACTGATCCAAGAGCTATTCCGGCAGTAACTAAAGTAATGTCTGAATATGGATTAGATGCTTTAGCTCCTGATCCTCCAATATCAATACAAGCGACTCAAAAGGAGAAGGTTGATTATATGACATCTCTTGAACCAGCATATGAAGAAATATTTAAATCTTGGTATTCAGAGCTCCCAGAGGTTGAAGGTTTAGAAAGATTTACTGAAGTTATTGATGGAGTTGATGGAAATCAAATAAAATTATATGTTCATAAGCCAGAAAAAGAAAAATCTAAAATTCCAGGTATTCTTCACATTCATGGTGGAGGTATGAGTATAATGAAGGCAAGTAATCCTAATTATGTAAGATGGAGAGATGACCTTGCATCAACAGGACTTGTTGTAGTCGGTGTTGAGTTTCGAAATGTTGCTGGAGAATTAGGAAGTCATCCTTTTCCTGCAGGCTTGAATGATTGTAGTAGTGCCTTACAATGGATGTTTGATAATAAGGAAAAATTAGGTGTTTCAAAAATTATTGTTTCTGGTGAATCTGGAGGAGGTAATCTTACTTTAGCTACAACATTAAAAGCAAAAAAGGACGAAAAACTTTTTCAAATTGACGGAGTTTATGCTCAGTGTCCTTACATTTCTAATGAATATCATAGATCAATTAATAATCTTCCTTCTCTAATAGAAAATAACGGCTATTTTCTAAATGTAAAAGATATGGCTGTCATGGCTTCAGCCTATGATGGTATTGATAGTAAGAACCCCCTTGCTTGGCCATTATTTGCCACAAATGAAGATTTGTCTGGGCTACCTCCTCACGTAATATCTGTGAACGAATTAGATCCTCTTAGAGACGAAGGTCTTTTATATTATAAAAATTTACTTATGGCTGGAGTTGATGCATCAAGTATTACAATAAATGGAACTGTTCATGCCGGAGATATGATTTTTATAAAAGCGACTCCAAAAATATATAGAGCCTCATTAATGCATATTAATAATTTTGCAAATAGCTTATAAATTACTTTTTAAAGTCAGACAATCAAAATAAAGTGGAGCCAGAGGGAGTCGAACCCTCGACCTCTTGACTGCCAGTCAAGCACTCTAGCCAGCTGAGCTATGGCCCCTCTATTTCCTTAAGACGTCTCTCTTAAATTGGGACCATTCGTTTATTTTCCCATCAACTATATGATAAAATTCATAAATGACTTCTGCTTCTAACTCTGAATCTGGATTAGTATGAGTAGAAGTAAATTGAGCATTAACCCAATCACCTTCAATAGTTGTTACTGCTAGAGAAAAAGCATAATCAGTATTCCACTTATATTCATTACCTTTTTCATCTTCAATTTCTGAAACCCAAATTTTGATCAATTCAATAAATTCTTCAGGTCCAACTGCTACTCTTCCATCATGAAACCTCATCTCTGCGTCTTCAGCGACATATGATTTAAGAGTTTCATAATCAAGATCAGCCCAAGCCTTATCAATTTCATTAAATATATCAACAGCATTTTGAGAGCCCATCTTAACTTGGCCATCATTACCATCAATAAAACCGTTTGCATTATCTGTACATTTCTGATCAGAAGTTGTACACGATACAACAAATAGGGTAAAAAAGGAAAGAATATAGTTTTTCATAATATAAAATTTAATTGGTTATAATTATTTAAATGCGTTTCCTATCAGAAGTTTTATATGATTTCTGTGAGCTACAGAAGATACATTTCCAGCAGGTTTTTTTAACATCTTCCCGATTTCAGATAGGTTATGAATAGCCATAGATCTGGCTGGAATTTTAAATCTATCTGATGACTTTCCTTTTATCATATTAATCAGTCGAGTAACATAAACAGCCTGAAGATTCTGTCGAAAAGTATTGACATCTGTATTTATATCATCTTTGAAAATAGCATCATTTAAATCGGTCATAAATTCTGAGAGTTTATATTGATTTCCATACAATTCTGAGTCAATTATCCTCTGTAAAGTATTTGGATGTAGTATGTGCGCAAGTACCCTTGTCTGATAGCTTAAAACTTGATCATGTATTTTTGGGTCTTCGGGTCCACTAAAGAAGTCAAATCCTCTTCTTTGTTTTGCAAGTAAATTATATAGGTTCTCTGGTGCACGATATGCGTTTGGAGAAAAAACATAATTTTTTAAAGCATTCATAGCTCTCTTTTGATCGGATAGAGATACTGGAGTATATGGTTTGCTTCCATTATCCTGACCAATATTAGACCTGTCAACATAAACTCCTCCAATAAATCTCGATATTACATCACCAGCTCTTGCCGCTTGAGAATTTAATGTATAATAAGCTCTCCTGAGATCTTCATATGTATTTCCGTCAACACTAAATTTGTTAACGATTTTACCCATCATATCATTTACTAGATTATACCTATCTATGGAGTATGTTATTTGATCGTTTGATAAATCTCCTGTCATAACCCTTGGATCAATAGCTTTTCCTGGAGAACGCATGTCATCAGCATCATTACCAAATATTAATTCAGGTTCCGTCGATCTATTAAGAAGTTCATGCATTTCAGAATCACTTTTAAATGGAGTATAACCAAACTGTACAGCCCATACATCATATGGCCCTACTGCCATATCATAAAATTGTCCTTGTTTTGATCTATCCTTAGTCAGATTTATTCCCGCATAATCCATCACGGAACCCGTAAGTGCTTTCCCTTCGATGAATGAGGCATCATAAAGTTCTTGAGGTGAAAATAATTGACTTGCTTTCATATTATGATTCAGTCCTAGTGTATGACCAACTTCATGCATTATCAAGGATTTTAATCCCTCCTTCTCTATCCTATCTAGATCATAATCGGATGCGTCCATTACATCCAAAAATGTTTTTCCTAATAATAAATTTTCGTGCATTAAGTGACCCATAGAACAATACATATTTTCCTCAGAAATATTTTCTTCGTCATCTAAACTCATATTTTTTGATGCATCTCCAACCAACTTATTATAGAAAACTCTATTTGTAAAATGAACAAATTCAAGCATTATATCTGCACCGATGATTTCTCCAGTTCTTGGATTGGTCATACTTGGCCCATAACCTCCAAAAGGAGGATTTGGTGAAGAAGTCCACCTTAAGACATTATATCTCACATCTCCCGCATCCCATTTTGCATCATCAGGTTGTACCTTTACCTCAAGAGCATTTTTAAAGCCAGCTTTCTCAAAAGCCTCGTTCCAGGCAAGGACTCCGTCCTTTATTGTTTCTCTCCACTCCATAGGAGTTGAATTCTCAATCCACCAGGTTATTGGCTTGACAGGTTCTGAGATTTCTTGGTCGGGATTCTTTTTAACTAATCTCCATCTATTGACCATATCCCTGTAGTTAGTAGTTCCTGTTTCCGTCATATCATTTACATATGTGAGGAAATATCCAACTCTTGGATCATCATATCTTATCTCGTATCCATCATCAGGCATACTCATCATTGAATGAAATACTTGAATAGAAACATATCTTGCATCTGTCACTGCTTCAGAACCTCCGTTTAAATAGTTTGGGTTCTTGTATACATATTCGGTCTTCAAATTTGTATTTTCAGGATAATTATTAATCTCCTTAACCTTTGATTTACTCTTATCTAAACTCCCTAAACTAAAAGACATAGAAGATGACCCTGGCCTCTTAGGTCTCTTAACTCTTCTAAGTGTCTCAGAAAGAAAAAGATCATTTATACTAATTAATACTTCTCCATTATCTTCAGATAAAATTTTATTTGAAGATATTATGGCATGACTCATATTTGCATCACTTGACTTAGATAATGGATTATTTTCATCAAAATAAAAATTTACGTTAGGTGCTACAAATTCTATCTTATTATAATACTTTTTTATATTAAAAATGACATCTGCACCGTATGACCCTCTGAAACTCCCGGCTTCAGTTACTCCATCTGCAATCTGTGAAAAGTATATAAAATCCTTATCAAGCTGTTCTTCTTTAATTGACATTTTAAGTTCTCCTGTCAATGTATCTTGATAAATTGTAAATAATCCATCAATTTTTTTACTTGATTTTGTTAAATCTTCTATTGTTTTTTTCTTCTTCTCTTTATCTTTTGTCTTATCCTGTGCATGTATAAATAAGGATGAAAAAAGGAAAGCCACTATCAGTATGTTTTTCATAATTCTATTTTTTTTTAATATTACCAAATAAGTTGTTAAACAAAAAGTTTTAAAGCTAAAATACCCTCTTTACTTTTCTTATTCTTTTTAAATAATAGTCTTTAATAAGTTGAGTTTCAACAACACCCCGCGATGAGGATGCATGAATAAAGTTAATATCTGATGAATTTTTTAATTCAGATAAAATACCTACATGAGTTACTTTTCTTTTACTCTTCCCAAAAGCGAAGAAAACTAGATCTCCTTTTTTTGATTTCTTGAGTGATACACTCTTACCGATCTCTATCTGTTGAGACGTAGTCCTAGGAATTTGTAACCCTATAGACTCAAATGATCTAACAAGTAGGCCTGAACAATCAATTCCTCTGTTATCGTTTCCACCCCATTTGTAAGGAGTTCCAATATATGTCCTGGCTTCTTCTATTACTCTACCTATCTTTCTGTTAGTTGATATTTTTTTTTGTGAAATACAACCTGACAAAAATAATAATGAAACTAATAAGACTATTATGCTCCTCAATTTTTATCTTTTTTTAATATTAAAAATAAATCTAAGTTATTAGGATTATCATTAGCCAGTAAATAATCTTTATATGATATAGAAGATACCAATTTATCATTATCATTTTTCAGATTATTTCTATTAAATCTATTCAACAGTTCATAAGGAATTTTATAAATAAAATTGGGCAAATGTTTCTCTAAGTTAAGAAAATCAAGTCTCTTAAACTTTTGAACTGACTTTACATTATTATTATAATAGTCAATAACTTTAGTATTTCCTGATATACCTTTAATTTCTACAGTTGGAAAATATTTTGATGATATATCTATTAATTCCTTAGACGTATATTCTCTGATATGCCACGGATTCCTTGTAAGTGTCATCTTAATATTGGGTGTAGTGATAATTGCCTTACCACCCGGTCTAAGAATTCTAAATATCTCATTTAGAAAAAGTTCGTCATCTTCAATATGTTCGATGACCTGAAAAGAGATAATGGTATCGAATGATTTGTCTTCAATATATCCCATTGGAGGAAATAATTTTGATAAAAAATTATGTTTTGGGTATTTAGCTGAAAGCGCATCAACTGCATCTTTAATTTTATCTATTGCCGTAAATGTCTTTGACTTCTTTAATATAACATCTATACCCCTACCCTCACCACATCCTAATTCAAGCACATCTCCATCAATATAATTTTTAGCCAAATAATATGCACTTAAAAGTCTGTGATGAAGAGGATTATCAGAAGGTATCCTGTCAGATGTAATTTCTGTTGTAAAAATTGACATGACACAAAAATAATACTAATAAATTTTTATTTACTCATTCTGTAATTGTATAACCATTAGTTATCTAAATATTTTAGTATCTTAAAATATGTTTTTAATAAAAAAAATAGGAGATAAAACATTTACTTGTTTACTTATAATATTAATTAGTATAAACTATCTATTCTCCCAGTCAAAAATTAAGAAATACGACAAAAGTCTTCTTACCTATGATTTTAGTGACCCTAACCCGATTCCAATTCTATCTAAAAACCCTAAGATATATCCATATTTCACATTTGATGGTTATGATTTAAATTCAAAACAAAAGAAATTTAAAATTATTGAACTTGAGAATGATTATGTCCAGGTTTTTGTAATGCCGGAAGTTGGAGGTAAAGTTTGGGGAGCAATAGAAAAGTCAACAGGAAATGAGTTCATTTATAGAAACGAGGTTATTAAGTATAGAAACATATCGATGAGAGGGCCGTGGACCTCTGGAGGCATTGAATTTAATTTTGGTTTAATTGGACATCATCCATCAACAGCAACACCAGTCGATTATGTTATTAAAGAAAATGAAGACGGAAGTGTGTCGTGCATAGTAGGTAATATTGATTTACCCTCAAGAACACAATGGAGAGTAAAAATTAATCTACCAAAAGATTATGCTGGATTTTTTACTGAAGCTGTGTGGTATAATCCAACACCATTACATCAATCATACTATAATTGGATGACTGCTGCTGCTCCCGCGTCAAATGACCTTGAATTCTTTACTCCAGGTAATGCATATCTTGAACACAGCGGTGAAAGTAAAAATTGGCCTATTAATGAAGATGGGAAAAACTTATCTAAGTATAACCAAAATAATTTTGGTCCTAGCAAGTCATACCACGTAGTTGGAGAATTCAATGATTTTTTTGGTGGATACTATAAAAAAAGTGGATATGGATACGGTCACTGGGGTAACTATGAAGATATCCCTGGACAAAAATTATGGCTATGGTCTCAATCGAGATCAGGTGGAATTTGGGAGGATCTGCTAACGGATACTGACGGGCAATATATCGAGTTTCAAGCAGGAAGATTACTTGTTCAGTATTTACCATCTGGAGATATAAATCCAATATCAAATGTGAGTTTTGAACCCAATAGCATCGATATTTGGCAGGAATCTTGGTTCCCAGTAAAAGAAATTGGAGGAATTTCCGATGCTTCTCAGTATGGTGCTATCTATATTATAAGAGATGAAGATAGTACAACTTTAAACCTTAATCCATTTATAGATTTTGATGGTAAAATTCAGATCCTAATTAATGATAAAAAATATCTCGAGGAAAATATCAACCTTAAACCCATGGATGTTTATAGAATGAAATTTAAAATTAGTGAGGATATTAATTTCAGAGTCAAAATAAACGATCTAAAAATTGATTATGAAACAATCAACAAAAAATTAATAAAAAGATCATTTAACTCTAACCCTTTAAAAATCAAAGAAACAAATCAAAGTCTTTTTAATTCTGCCATAGAAGATATTGGTTACAGAGATTTTGATAAAGCTAAGGAAAAACTTAAAAAAATAATTGAAGTTGATCCCTATCATACTGATGCAATATCTTACCTAGGAGAAATATATTATAGAAATGGAGAATATAAGAAAGCTATAGATATTATTTACTCTGGACTTAGTATAGATACATACAACCCATCTCTTAATTATATTGCAGGAATTATTTATAAAGAAATAGGAGATTATATAAATAGTAAAGAGTCACTCGGATGGGCATCTCGCTCAATTAAGTATAGATCAAATGCATTATCTAAAATGGCTGAGTTAAGTTTAATTGAAAAAGATTACGAGACTGCAATATCTTATTCAAATAAATCACTAGAATACAATAGTAATAATATCTCTAGCCTAGAAGTATTAGCTATTTCAAATAGATTACTTTCAAATAAAGAAGACCATCAAAAAATATTGGCAAAAATCGAAAGTATAGATCCAATTCATCATATTCTTAGTTTCGAAAAATTTCTCATGGATCCCAGTGAAATAAATAAAACTCAATTCATTAATTCACACCAATCAGAACTTAGAAATGAAACATTTCTCGAATTATCTATTCGATATTTTAATTTAAAACAAACCAAAGAAGCTCAAATGATATTAGAGAATGGGCCTAGGCACCTAACAAATGATTTATGGATATCATATATATCAAATAATAAAGACAAACTTGATAATTTAGTTAAATCAAACAGTATCAATTTTATATTCCCTTTCAGAAGAGAAACAATAAAAGTATTAGAATGGGCTAAAAATAACATATCTAATTGGAAGGTGGATTATCTTCTAGCACTCAATTTGTGGAGCAAGGGAAGGCAAGATGAATCACAAAAACTTTTTAAAGAATTAGGTGACGTACCAGAAAATGAAAACTTTTATCTATCAAGGGCATCCCTAATAAAAAATTCTAATGTAGCATCTTACAATGATGATATTAAAAAAGCTTATATGATTAATAAAAAAAATTGGAGAGCAGTATTAGAGTATGGAAGGAGCTTACAAAACTCAAATGAATTTTCCGAAGCAAGAAAAGTATTACGCACAGAATTTGAAAGAAATAAGAGTAATTACATGATAGGGATGGAATATATTAAAGTACTTTTAAATATTAGTCAATTTGAAAAAGCAATAGACATCTTAGAAAATTTAAAGATACTACCATACGAACATGCCGGGGAAGGAAGGGAACTTTATGAAAAAGCATATTTTAACTCTGCAATAAATAAAATTAATGATGGTAGAATTGATGAAGCAATAAAATTAATTATAAAATCTAAATTATGGCCCGAAGAGTTAGGGGTTGGGAAACCTTATAAGCCTGATGAAAGAATTCAAAATTTTTTATTGTACTTATGTTATAAAAAATTAGGTAAACCAAACTATACTTTTTTTCTTGAAGAAGTAGTTAATTATTCAAAAGAAAATATTGATAAATTAAATCTTAATGATATTCTTGGATATGAAGCAATAAAAGAATCAAAAGGAGAAGAATTAGCAAATAAATTTATTGATCAAATAAAACAAGTCAGAAAAAATAATTTATCAGAAGTAGAATGGCTAATAAACTATTCAAAAACACAATCATTGCCAGGTGAAAAGAAATTTGATATGATAAAATCTATATTAAAATTAAAATAAATGAAAAATCAAGATATAATCTTTGGAAGGAGACCTGTCGTTGAGTCATTAAAATCTGGAAAAACTATTGAAAAGATATTTATTCAAAAAAATATTTCCAATGAACTTATATCATTAGTCAAAGAATTTTCAAAAGAAAAAAAAATAAATATATCTGTTGTTCCAAAAGAGAAACTTAATAGAATGACAAGAAAAAATCATCAAGGAATAATTTGTGTGACCTCTCCAATAAGTTATCAACCCATTGATGAAATAGTTCATAGGTGTTATGAATCTGGTAAAGACCCACTTATTTTAATTTTAGATAGAATAACTGACACAAGAAACTTTGGAGCAATTACAAGAGTTGCTGAAGCTTCACAGGTGGATGCCATAGTTGTACCTGAGAAAGAGACAGCACTTATATCAAGTGATGCTGTAAAATCTTCAGCTGGTGCAATCAATTATATTCCGATTTGTAAGTCAAATAAATTGGTAGATGATGTCAATAAATTAAAGGAAAGTGGATTAAAAATATTTTCATGTTCTGAAAAGGGTGAAGAAGATATTTACTCAGTAAATCTTAATATTCCAGCATGCATAATCTTAGGATCGGAGAAGGATGGAATTTCAAATAGTTTACTTGAATCAAGTGATAAAATTATAAGAATACCAATGTTTGGAAAAGTGTCTTCATTGAATGTTGCTACTAGTTCAGCAGTAATTTTGTTTGAATCTGTTCGGCAAAGGAATTAATTTGATTTTAAACCGGTAAGGTCTGAGCTACTTCTAATTTTTTTTCCAAGACCATCAAGTAATTCAATTCCATATTTTTTACATACTACAGCCTCAGGAATTTCCTTATTATGCCTATCGCCACCATTAGTAAAGATATCTGGTCTGATTTTTTCAAGACTTTTGCATACAGTCCTATCTTGATCAATTGAGATAAATACTTCGTCAACACCCTCAATTGCTTCTAATATCTTTGCTCTATCGTTCTCATCCATAAAGTGTTTTCCTTTTTTTAGTGTACACTGATGATTATTATTAATTATAACAATTAGATAATCTCCAAGTTTTTTTGATAGACTGATATATTCTAAGTGACCGACATGGATAGGATCAAAATAACCACTTATTGCAACTTTTTTCATTTATTTATTTTTAATAAGCAAATATAAATTTATTAATAATATTTTTGAGCTATGATCATTCTTATATTAGGTTCTGGAGGAAGGGAGCACGCCCTATCATGGAAAATTTCAAAAAGTAGTCTATGTGATAAAATATATATAGCACCAGGTAATGGAGGAACTGATAAAATTGGAACCAACGTTGATATAGACATAAATAATTTCCATGAGGTTAAAAGTTTTATTTTAGATAAGAAAATAGATTTAGTTATAGTTGGTCCTGAAGATCCTTTAGTTAATGGAATTGTTGACTTTATTAATAATAATGAGGATTTAAATGATATAAAAATTTTTGGACCTAGTAAAAAAGGTGCTCAGCTAGAAGGTAGTAAAGACTTTTCTAAAGATTTTATGTTTAGAAATAATATTCCATGTGGTGCATCGAAGACATTCTCAAAAGAGACATTTGATAATGGCGTTGAGTTTATCAAAAGTTTATCTCCTCCATATGTTCTTAAAGCTGACGGATTAGCTGCTGGGAAAGGAGTACTAATTATTGATAATAAAGATGAAGCAATCAAAGAACTTCATAGTATGTTGATTGACAAAAAGTTTGGTGACGCCAGTAAAAATGTTTTGATAGAAGAATTTCTTGA
>CEUL01037882.1_pt1 | contig 14112 bp, 13 predicted proteins | sample 427021 | NCBI WGS metagenome assembly CEUL01 (sample SAMEA2622800, study PRJEB7988) | marine metagenome | isolation source: saline water (ENVO:00002010), including | reverse complement strand
ATAAATGGCTGTGGTGTAATATATAAAGATTCTTTATTTTCATTTTCGACTGAATAAGGTATTTCTATTATAGAAATACCATTATTAGTTGCTAAATAAACCTTTCCATCAAAATTATCAAAAGCAATATCATATACATAGTCAGAAAGCAAAGGACTATTATCATTTGTAAATCCTTGACCATCCGGCCATAAGGAAGCATTACTTTTTATAACTCTAACACCACTGTGCCGTGTTGTAATCCAAGCATTATTTTGAGCATCTGTTCTTATTTTATCTCCCTCTTGAAACCCAATATTTGTATAAAATGAAATAGGATAAATCTCAAGCAATTGTGTATTATTTAAAATGTAACCTTGTGCACCTTGGGGAGCCAATACCCATAAAATATCTTGATTATTATTTTCACCAATATCTAGTGACCATATAGTTGAATTTTCTCCATTTGGTAAATCTTCTAAATTTGAAGGGCTTAACCAAAATACATTATTATTATAATTTTCAATACTAGTTCCATAAAGATAATTTTCACCATACTGAAATGCTTTTATACCTCCATCTGAAAAATCATCTGTCTCAGAATTGTTATTAGTATTTTCATTCTTAAACCCTAACCAGCCACGATTATACTTGTCAAATGCAATCTCAGTAGGAACATAAGAAACCTCATCTTCTGAAAAAATATGCATCCAATGTTCAGGATTATTATAAATTTGCACAGAAACAGGATGGTTTTGCTCTTCTGAAAAAGGTGTAACTATCCATACATTACCTTGGCTATCTTTTTTAATCTGATGTGTAACCATATATTTATCTATAACATCTTGATTTGATATCCCATATAATCCATCTAATGTCCCAAATGGATAAGATTGAGATTGCATATACTCTGTTTTTGAAGTGTCATATAAAGTTAAATCAAAATTTTCTGGATTAATTTCAATAATTGCACCCCTATTTTGGGATTGAAAATTTGGTTTTATTCCACTATTATTAAACATTATATGACCTGATTCATTTTCAACTATGGACCATATCCTTTTATCTCCAATTTTATAATCTAAAATTTGAAATTTAAACCTATCATTTTGTGCTAATAGGGCTATAGGGAAAAAATCAGAATATTCATTAGGGATAAAATAAATAAATTCACTACCATTATAAATAAACATATTACTCTTATTTACTCCTGCTAAAGAGCCATTTTTTAATATAGTAATAGCATCATATTGATTTTGAAGTAATGTATTAGGAATAAAATGTTGAATAATATTAGTACTTAAATCTAATTTAGCTAACCCTCCATTATATATAGCTAAAAATAAATATAAATCTGATTCATAATAATCATTAATATAATATATTCCTTCAGTAGAATGTAATATCTCATAATTAAATTCATCTAAATAGTAGCAAGTTGATTTAGTGCAAAACAAATTTGATTCATTATTATCTTTAATATCAATAGGATCCGAATCAAACTCAAACAATAAATCAAATACTAAGTCATTAGTACTAAAAAAATAGATACTATTATCTGATATTAAATAAAACCCAGAATTGTTACGATGAATAAATAATATATCTAAACCATCTATAAGCGAATCAATAGAGGTGATATCCCAAGAAGATGGTATGTTAAGATTATCATTAAAATTTGCTACAAAAATACCCGCATCAGTTGTCACATAAATATTATTTTCATACAAATCAATATCAGAAATTAAATTAATTGATTCTGGAAAATCATTTACATTGTAATAATCAATATAATATGGAATATCATTATCATAATTAAATTCTAATATACCTATATCATTTTGTTCTGAATATATAGCAAAAACTTTTTCTTCACTAAATTGAAATTCTATGATAGATTCTAAGCTTGGTAATGAATAAATAGAGTTATATATCAAATTATATTCAGAATCAAAAACTTGAATATTAGCATCAGGAAAACTACCTGCAGTCCAAATCAAACCCTTGCTATCTAGCCCAATTAAAGATAAATTTAAATTATCTAAATTATCTTCTAGATTAGAAAGGTTATCATTGCTTAATTTTAAAAGTCCACCACTAGATGCTGCAATTATATCATTATTAGAATCTTCTATTATTGAACTTGGATTTATTAAAGATGTCATAGAATCCCAATCAAAAACATTTTGATTGCCTATTAATAAAAAATGAAAAAAAAGAATTAGTAAACTATTTTTTATAATTCTCATATAATCTTAACATTTCTAAACCTGTATTCATAACTTCAGCACCTTTATTTTTTTTAGAAACTAAAGCTCTTTCAGATGCTTGGGCATAATTTAGAGCTGTTATTACTCCAAATATAATAGGAACACTTGATGAAATAGTTAATTTTGAAATAGAGTTAGCTACAGATTCAGATATATATTCAAAGTGGCTTGTCTCTCCTTTAATTAAAACACCTAGTGTTACAATTAAATCAGGATTTTTATTATCTAAAATCTGTTTTACCATTCCCGGAATTTCAAAAGCTCCAGGTACTTTTACAATATTAATATCGGATGAAGCTTGTTTTCTGTATCCATCATATTCGATAACTGCACCATTGATTAATTCTTTAGTTAAATCTTCATAAAAGGTGCTAGCAACAATATAAATACTCATTCTTTATTTTCCCCTAGAATTAAATGCCCTAATTTATCTTTTTTAGTTTTTAAATACTTTTCATTATTTTTATTTGGTTCTATATCTAAATTTTCTCTACCTACTATCTCTAAACCATAACCTTCAAGACCGATAATTTTTTTTGGATTATTTGTCATAAGTTTTATCTTTTTAATACCACATTCTTTTATTATTTGAGCACCTATACCATATTCCCTCAAATCTGCATCAAATCCTAATTTTTTATTTGCTTCAACAGTATCATAACCTTCTTCTTGTAATTTATAAGCTAGAATTTTATTCTTTAAGCCGATGCCTCTTCCTTCTTGTCTAAGATATACTACTAAACCTTTTCCAGCATTATTAATTTTATTAAGAGCAGCATCTAATTGCTCTCCACAGTCACACCTTAAAGATTTTAATATGTCACCTGTTAAGCACTGTGAATGAACTCTAACAAGAACTTCTTCATCTTTACTCCAGCTACCTTTCATGATAGCTAAATGATGATCACCATTAACTTTATCTTCAAATAATTTTAATGAAAAATCTCCATGTGAAGTCGGTAAATTAATATCGGTTAATTCTTCAACTAATTTTTCACGATCAACTTTATATGAAATTAAATCTTGAACTGAAATAATTGATAAATTATATTTTTTTGCTATTTCTCTTAATTTTTTCCCTCTTGCCATACTTCCATCTTCATCAACTATTTCAACTATTAATGCTGCTGGACTTAAACCTGCCAATTTACATAAATCTACACTAGCTTCTGTATGTCCAGCTCTTTGAAGAACACCACCATCTTTTGCAATTAAAGGAAACATATGTCCTGGCCTTACTAAGTCATTAGGAACAGATTTTTTATCCAATAATACTTGAAGAGTTTGCCAACGATCTTGTGCTGATATACCCGTTGTTATTCCATTTTTAGCATCAACACTAACAGTAAAATTAGTCTTTTGATGCTCCGTATTATCATCTACCATTGGATTTAAATTCATTTCTTTAGCTCTATTAGATGATATTGATGTGCAAATCAATCCTCTCCCATATTTCATCATAAAATTTATATCCTCTGCTGTTGCTTTTTCAGCTGAAATAATAAAATCACCTTCATTTTCTCTATCTTCATGGTCAACAACAATAACCATCTTTCCATTTTTAATGCTTTCTATCGCTTTAATTACTTTATTCATTTATTTCCAATCTGGGCTTTAAAAGTTTTTCTATATATTTTCCAAAAAAATCTGTCTCTATGTTAACAGGATCGTCATTATTTTTAAACTGTAAATTTGTATTTTCAAGAGTATGCGGAATAATCGAAATAGCAATACTTCCATATTTACTATCATAATTATCCTTAATTTGAGCTATTGTTAATGAAATTCCATCAATAGCAATAGAGCCTTTTAAAATGCAATATTTCATCCATTTTTTTTCTATTTTAACCTCTAACAACCAATTGTCATCAATTAACTGATTTTTTATTATTTTTCCAGTAGTGTCAACATGCCCCTGAACAATATGACCATCTAAACCATTTCCAAATTTAAGAGAAGTTTCTAAGTTAATTTTTTCCATTTTTTTTAGAAATCCTAGATTAGTTTTATCTAAAGTTTCCTTAACAACATCAAAAAATAATAAATTTTTACTCTGATTATTTTTTTTATCAGAAACAGTTAAACAGGCTCCATTTATAGATACACTATCTCCAATATTAACTTGTTTAAAAATTTTTAAATCAGAAATTATTTCAAAAACTAAACCCAAATCTGTTTTTTGTATATTATTAATTATTCCTAATGATTCTATGATTCCTGTAAACATTTTTCTCTTTTCTTTAAAATTTTTAAATAATCATTATCTAAAAATTTCTCATCTTGAACTTGCCATTCATCATTTTCAGAAAATGGGTTTTTAATATCTAACTCTTTATTGGAAGAAGCAGAAGTATATAAATAAAATTCATCAATTAAATTCATTTTTAAAAATGATCTAATAGTCTCTGCTCCTCCTTCTATAATTAATGATGTAATACCTAATTCTCCAAGTCGAACTAATATGTTCTGGGGGTCTAATTGATTATCTATTTCGTTTACAGCTAAATATTGACAATGCGATGTTTTATTATCTTGAAATTTTTTATTGCTACACACAATTATTGTTTTTGCTTGATTATCATTTAATAATTTAAAATTATAAGGTAAAGTTCTATTAGTATCTAAAACTATTCTTTTAGGATTGTATCCAATAACCTCTCTAACTGTTAATTCAGGATCATCAATCAATACCGTATTCTTGCCAACAAGTATTGCATCAACTTCGGAGCGCAATTTATGAGAATCTTCTTTTGAACTGGAGCCTGTAATCCAAACTTGACTACCTTTTTTAGCAATAAAACCTCTATCATCTTGAGCTAATTTTCCAATAACAAGTGGTTTTTTTGTTTTAATCCAATGTAAATAGCCTTTATTCAGTTTGTAAGATTCATTTTTTAAAATATCACACTGTACATTTATGCCTGATTTTTTTAAATAATCTATACCTTGACCATTAACATTTTCATTTGGATCTAACATAGATACATATACATCTCTTATACCATTTTCAACAATTACATTGCAACAGGGGCCTGTTTTCCCATGATGAGAACATGGCTCTAAAGTAACATATATTGCAGCATCTGTAGGATCTTTTATACAATTTTTAAATGCTATAATTTCAGCATGAGATTCACCAAATTTTTTATGGTAACCTTCACCAATAATTTCTCCATTTTTTACAATCACACAACCAACCATAGGGTTAGGAGAAACCATCCCTTGACCTTTTTTAGCTAAATGGATAGCTCTGGACATATATTTTTCATGAATATTATACGAATCCATAATTAATTACCTAACACCTGATTAGTTAAAATTAAAATATCTTGAATATTAATTAAACTATTACGATCTAAATCTGATAACCAAAATTCTAAATCGCCAGAATCTATTCCTCCATGAAGAATATAACTTATTATGATTAATATATCTTGGATATTAAAAACTAAATCCATATTTATATCACCCTTATTTTTAATATTCTTGTAATTTTCTTCACAGATTTGATATGCAGATATTAAACAATACTCCGCAACAGCTGAATGCCCTCCTAATTCTTCTGGAACTAAATACAAATTAACATTAGTAGCTCCATTGCCTGTAAAAGTATCATAGGCAATTTGTGAATTTTCATATGGAATTAATTCATCTCCAATTCCATGATACATATGCATATCAGAAATAGGAGTCCAATCCCATAAATTGTTTTCAAATAAATTTAATCTAAGAGGATGATTTAAATCATTTGTAAAATCATATATTACCTCCGGAAGTAGTATTTCTATTGGAATATCAGGTAATAAACTATTTATATATGAACCAGAATATTCTCCATTAAATAAATATTCAAATATTTCAGCATACTCAGGTAAAAAATATTCATCTAATAAACCCATCTCATAATAGGTTATATAAGGAACTAAAACATATGGTAAATAAAATGGTTCCCCGTATGGTTCATATTCAAGCATCATATCAACCATAACTCCAGATAAATCATATGGTCCAGCCATTGGAAAAGATGCTAATAAATTAAATTCACTTAGATTCTCTTGCTCTATAATCATGTGTGATGCCATAGTTACATAACCACCTTCAGAGTAGCCAAATAAAATTAAATCATCATTTGATTTGATGGGGTAGTAATAATAGCCTTCCTCATTTTCAAAAAATGTTTGAACTGCTCTAACTAAATCAATGGTTGTCCAAGCTGATGGCTCTTTCAAACAATAAGGATGTAATAATTCACTCTCTCCTAAACCTAAATAATCAGGTTCAAGATAGATGTACCCTCTAGCAGTGAGCCATAAACTTAAAAGATTAAAACCATCATTTGATGAAACATTGTCACGCTTAACCTCAGTACCATGCTGCCAACTAATCATAGGAAAGGCTTGATCTGACTGCTTAGGATAAGCAATTACTCCAGATGCAATTACCTCATTTCCATCTGGATCAATTGTATTGTATAAAATTTTATACATAGCAATATCATATAGAACCTCAGGAGCACTATTGCCAAATTGATTATCTAAAGACTCTTGTGCCTCTTCAAGGCTTAATTCTTCTAAATATTCAAACGATACCAACTCTCCTTGATAAGAAAATATCATAGAAAATAAAAAAATAATATATTTAATATTCATAATAATTAATTTTTTCAATTTTTACCCTTCCTATTATAACATCTTAACATCTCATATCCAATAATTCCTGCAGCTGTTGCCACATTTAAACTTTGTTTTATTCCTCTCATTGGAATCTCTACATGCGTATCACAAAGTGCTATTAATTCTTCTGATACACCTTCTACTTCATTGCCTAAAACAACACATAGTGGAAATTGCCAATCTAAATTATATATTGATTGCGATTTTTTAGTATGTTCTAATAAAACTAATTGAATACCTTGTTTTTTAATTTGATTTGCTAATAAAACAGGATTATCATTATGCTCCCAAGGAATTGCTAATTCAGCACCTAAAGCTGTTTTAGATAAATCCTTTTGAGATGGTTTACATGTATATCCTGATAAAAATATTTTCTTAGCACCCATTCCATCTGCAGTTCTAAATATTGAACCTACATTATATGCTGATCTAATATTTTCCAACAAAAAATACATAGGTATCCTAGGAATAAATTTTACCTCATCTAAAGTGGGTCTATCAGCCTTAATGTCATCATTGTTTCTTTTAATCATCAATAATAAAACCTACTTTTATTAAATCAACCTTTTCTTCATCTAAATTATCAAATATTATATCACTTAAAACACAAGTTGTTTTCAAACCCTTTTTAATATCTTCATAAATAATTTTTGATGGAAAATTATTATTATCTATCTCAGCCCAATCTTGAAACAATAATATTTTATTTAAAAATCCTCTTTTATTTTTCCACTCTACTTTATAAATAGAAAAATTATCTTTATCAATATAAAAACTAATAGTTTTTTTATTAGAAGAATTTTCATATGAATTTACTCTATATACTATTTTATTATTCAATTTTATTTCATCAATGGATAAATTATTATTTTTGATATTATTAAATATATCAACAAAATTAAAAAAATTAATTAAATCTGCATTTTGAGAATCATTTTCAACAATAACAATTTTATTATTTATAGGCATTCTCTTTTTTATTAAAATTTGACTATTGTAATGGCTCCAAATTTCAGTTCCTTTATAATCTATTGGTGAATAAAATTTAATATAATTATACTGATTTAAAGAATCTGGCCAATACGAATGAAATTTAAAATTTAAATTAATAGGTTCCTTAGATAAAGATTGTAATCTAATATCGCATATAAAACTAATATTTTGATTATTAAATCGATTAATAGATTGTTGCAACATCTTAAATGGATTAGGTGTTTCTGCAATAATTACAGATAATAAAAATGTCATTATTGATAGTATTATAAAATATCTTTTCATATTGATAACTATTTTATTTGATAAATGCTTTACAAACTAATAAGTTTCTAGTCAACTAGAGTTTATAAATTATGAAAAAAGAAAAAATAATTTTAGTACTTAATGGTATTTTACCTAAAAAAGATAAATTATATAAAATACTAAAAGGATATGATAAGATTTTTTGTGCTGATGGGGCCGCAAATAAAGTTATAAATAGTAATATAAATCCAAATTATATATTAGGTGATTTAGATTCAGTTAATTTGACTATTATAAAAAATAAAAAATATCAAATAATAAATCTTCCTAATCAAAATTTTAATGATTTTCAAAAAATATTAGTATGGCTTAAAAACAAAAAATATAAAGCATTAGATATTATAGGTATTGATGGCAAAAGATTAGATCACACAATTGGCAATTTTCATATATTGATAGATGAAGTAAATAATTTTAATTTAACTGTTTTTACTGAATTTGGAATTTTTTATACTGTAATTAAAAAAAGAATATTTAATGATTGTAATAATAAATACTTTTCAATTTTTAGTAAAAATAAAATTAATAAAATCAATTCATCTGGGTTGAAATATGAATTAAAAAATAAAACTTTTAAAAATCTACAAGAAGGTACATTGAATATTGCCATAAAAAATAATGTTACCATAAAAAGTGAAGAAAATATTTTAGTTTACATATCAAACAAACCAAAAAAAAATTAGGTTTTATAAAATCTTATTTATAAGTTCACATATTCGTTTGGGAGGAGAGCAAATGAAAACTTATTTTATAAAATCTATATTATCTATAATAACAATTATTTTATTTAGCATCATGTATATCGCAAGTGGTAGCTCTAGTGACTGCTGGGTATGTGATGGTGATGGGAAAAATAATTGTGTAGGTTGTGTTTATGGCAAGACAGAAATGGGTATATGCTCTTTCTGTAATGGCAATGGTGAAACTGTTTGCACATTTTGTAATGGAACAGGAGAGATGGAATAAGATTAAATCATTATTCAAATGATTTAATTATTTTTGTTCTATCAGAATTGTAAAAATCAATTTTTTTTGCTGTAAGGACCATTGCCATTGATTCATCTAATTCTACTTCTCCAGAAACCATCATAGGGCAAGTATCATTCATGAAATCATATTTACAGTTTTCGTTATAATACGAGACAAACTCTCTTCTGCTATTTCTACTTAAACTCTCTATTCTAACTTTAATAGTATATCCTTTATCTTTAGCATTAAAATAATCACCAGCATTCATTGCATCAAAATATCCAGATATAGCAGGAATAGTTATTTCATATCCAATTGTTGAAAAATCATAAGCATAATCCTGTAATGTTGTAGAAATAGGTTTAGCAAATAAAAATGTTACTAACCAAAATAAATAAATAAATTTTCTATTTTCCATATTTTAAAACTCCTATTTAATAATTAGTAATTTAATATTAAATCAACAATGATAATTAAATCTGAAATGTTTAAAATATTATCATTATTCATATCCCCACATTCTAACAAATCTTCTGTATCTTGATTAATAATAGCATTAATAATTATTAATATATCTGAAATGTTTAAAGTATTATCACCATTTACATCGCCAAAGCAAGATTCAGATTCAATCACAAATGTATCAGACATACCTTCAGAACCATCTTCTAATGTATATGAAAAAATTGTGTTAGATTGAGAATCTAGAATAGTCCAATAATTATCATTCCATCCATCACCAAATGAATCAAATGCATTCACATAATAGCTCCCACTTTCTAGAGAAATGAGATTTTCATAAGGAGCTCCTCCAGATAAAATAGTTTCGTCAGACTCTGAGTTAATTAAATTCCAAGAAATTTCGTCTTGCCAAGTTCCATTATTACAAGTTACAAAAAATGTGTTATCACCAAATTCACAACTTCCATCATCTATATTTGCTTCAGGGTTATAATTTTCAGCAAATGGATTTGTGCACCCTTCAATCCCAATTTCAAAAGATAAAAGCCATTCAAAAGGAATATTATCATAATTATATTGATCTGAAGATACAATAATATAGTCTCCAGCAGGGACTCCTACATAAATATAAGATTCTCCCCAATAAGTACAATCGGGACAATCTCCAAATTCACTAGACCCCCAATCATCATTATAAGCAATATAATCACCATAAGGAAAATTATCTATGTCTACATTATCACATTGAGCATATAAAAATAATTTTGTATCTATACCTGCCCCTGCGCTTGAGATAGTTACAAAACCTCCTTCTTCAAGAGTTAAACTGTAATATTCATCATGTCCTCCAGAATAATTTGATCCCTCAACTGCTTCAGAAGGGTTTTCGCATGTATTACAATCATATTCTGAATATGCACATTCTCCATTTGAACATGTAACAAGCCCTTCATCTTCACATGATATAGGACAAAGACCTTCTTCTTCACATAGTGAACAATCATAGCCAAAATTTTGTTCTATTTCTGGACAAGTATAATCATCTATATAATTACCACAATCAGTATCTAAACATGTTTGTTCAGGACAATCACTTTCATTTTCTGCACAAGAGCCATCCCAACAATCAATAAGCCCTTGCCCTACACATGTAAAAGGACAAGAATTATCATAACAACAATCATCATTAGCATCTGGATCAAGACACTCAGAATTGCATGCTGCCCAATCTGCATCCGCACCACAATCATAAGTATCACTTACACAAGTAGAACCACAACAATCTCCACCATCCCACTGGCATTCCTCATTATTATTTGTATCATCGCAATAACCATCAGAAATCCAATTGTCATAACAATCAATACCACCGGTTGTTGTTGTAGAACCTCCACCATCGCAGTCACCACCATCATTATCATAGCATGTCAAATCACAACCATATGCTTGATCTTCACAATCAGCAAACCCATCACCAATCCATGATTCAGAGCAACAATCACCATCACCTGAACAGTCCTCTATATAACCATCTGGGCAATCAGGCCTACCTTTCATTTTAATAATCTTATCATCCCTATCATTTAAACTATTATAAAATTCTTTTTTAGACAAAATCTCAGATTTTTTATTAAATAATTGTTTTTTTATAGAGTACTTATAGGCCTTGGAATCAATCTTTAATGAATTCATATAAGTAATATTAAAAATAAAACAAAAAAATGTAATATAATAAAATGTATTCTTCATAAAATTCTCCTTATTATGACAAACTAATTATTTTTATTTGGATAAATAAGTACTTTTTCTATATATCTTGATGAAGCCTTATTTATAACCACTTGACCTATTTTCATAAACAAATGCTCCCCTTCATTAGGAATTCTACCTAAATCTGATATTATATAACCTGCTATAGTTTCATAATTACCTTTTGGAATTAAATTGTTATGTTTCTTATTAAATTCTAACCATCTCATTTTAGCATTAACTAAAATAGAACCATCAGGATTTACTTGAGTATCTGATGGATTATCATCAAACTCATCTTCAAATTCACCAAAAATTTCTTCAAAAATATCTTCAGCTGTAATTAAGCCTGATGTTTTTCCATCTTGATCTATTATGATACCTAAAGAATGGTTTGCCCTTTGGAATTCAGGTATAATCTCAAGAATAGGCTTCTTATATGAAATGAATAATATATCTTTGACTATATCCTGTAAACTTTCAGGACTTTTAAATAAATCATACAAATAAATCATTCCTACAATATTATCTATATTATTTTTATAAACGGGTAATTTAGAATGTGTTGATTCAATAAAAATGTGCATTGCTTTTTCTAAAGAATCATTGATTGATATGCATGATATTTCACTTCTAGGTGTCATCGCCTTATAAACAGATGTTTTACTAAAATCAAATACATTAGATATCATTTCTTGTTGTTCTTTTTCCATTGCTTCAGTATCATCAACTTGTTCAAATGTGAATTGCAAATCTTGTCTTTTTTCTTCATCAGATATATTTTTATAAATTTCCAACCATTTAAACCTAATAATGAATTTAATAATTGGCAGAAATAAATAATACATAATAATTAATAATGGAGAGAGGTAAACTAAACCTATATTAGCATGATTTTTTATAAATGTTTTAGGTAAAATCTCCCCGAATATCAAGATTATAATAGAAATTAAAACAACAATACTAATACTATTCCAATCAGCTGATAAAAGATGTAATGTAGCAAAGGTTGTTGCAATAATATTAGAAAGATTTGTTCCTAACAAAATCAAAAATAAAAATACTTCTTTCTCATTAATAATTTTTTGAGATAGAGATGATAATTTTCCTCCTTGCTTACTCCAAACATCAATTTGAAAAGGATTAGACGAAAGTAGTGCTATCTCAAGACTTGAAAATAGAATAGAAAAAAATAAACCTAAAAATGAAAAAAACAATTCTAACATTTAATCAAATTTATCAGAAATTATGCCCTAACAACTTATATTATAAATAATTATGAATAAAAAAATTACAGAATTAAAAAATTCTTTAAGCTCAAAATTAGATATTATGTCAATTACTCAAATCGTTGAGCTTATTAATGATGAAGATAGCAAAATATCTTTAGTAATAAAAGAATTAATTCCTGAAATATCATGTTTGATAAAAAAAATCGTTCAAATTATTAATAATGGCGGACGACTAATATATGTTGGGGCAGGAACAAGTGGAAGACTTGGAGTTTTAGATGCTTCAGAGTGCCCTCCAACTTTTAGCACAAATAAAAATCTTGTGATTGGTGTCATTTCAGGAGGAGAAAAGGCTTTGTCTAAATCGATTGAGGGAGCAGAAGATAATTTAAATTTAGCATCCAAAGATATAAAAAAATATAAAATTGATAATAAAGATGCTATTATTGGTATTACTACAAGTGGTACGACTCCATATGTACATCAATTTTTAAAAAAATCTAAAGAAATAGGAGCTTTCACATCAATTATAACATCAAATAAAATTGATAAAAAAAAATATATAGATAAAAAAATTGAATGTATTGTGGGTCCAGAAATCATAACTGGCTCAACAAGAATGAAAGCTGGAACAGCAACAAAAATGATTTTAAATATTATATCAACTACAACAATGATAAAATTAAATAAAGTATACCAAAACTTTATGGTAGATTTAAAAATAAGCAACAAAAAATTAGCTAATAGAGGCATTAAAATTGTTAGTGAAATTACTGATTTAAATAAAAAGGAAAGTATGGTATTAATTAAAAAAGCAAATGGAAAAATAAAAAATGCTATTTTGATGCATTTAAAGAATAAAAGCTATATTGATTCCTGTAAAATCCTCCAAAAACATAATGGCAACTTGAGAAAAGCTCTAAATAAATAATTTTTTTCTTATAAAATATTTAAACTTAAATTAGAACAGTATTTTTAAATAAAATTGGAATTATCTGAAATGCATTTAAATAAATCAATTTTTCGTGAATATGATATAAGGGGAATAGTAAAAACAGATTTTCCTGATTCTGTAGTTGAAAGCCTAGGAAAAGCATTTGGTACTTATATTTTAAAACAAAATGGAAATACAATCTCTGTAAGTGGAGATATACGGGAAAGTAGCCCTATTTTAAAACAAAATTTTATAAATGGGGTCTTGTCTACAGGTGCAAATGTAATTGATGTAGGTATACTTCCAACTCCTGTAAACTATTATTCTATCTATCATTTAGATGTAGATGCTGCTGTGCAAATAACAGGAAGCCATAACCCTAATGAATTTAATGGATTTAAATTTTCATGTAAAAAAGAATCTTTTTATGGGGAAAAAATTCAACAATTAAAAAATATGATTTTAAATAAAAATTATACTAGTGGTAATGGAACATTAAAAAAACAAAACATATTAAATAATTATATTGAAATGTTATGTTCAAA
>CEUL01149670.1_pt1 | contig 14114 bp, 15 predicted proteins | sample 427021 | NCBI WGS metagenome assembly CEUL01 (sample SAMEA2622800, study PRJEB7988) | marine metagenome | isolation source: saline water (ENVO:00002010), including | reverse complement strand
ATTCTCCAACAAAAAGAATTTTCAAATTTTAGGATCAGGATCCGAAGGAGCTCTTAAAAAAAAAGCGGGCGGCGTGTGTATGATAGATAGTATTAGTCTTATACATTTTTTTTTTATTTGTGATTATACTTATTAGTCCTCCTCGTTGAAGTCGATCTCTCCAGTCTCCACGTTCCATTTGCCGACTTCGGCAAAGTCAGTCATCCGTGTTAGGACATGTGTCTCCTTTTCATGTTGATATTCGACGTCTCCAACCGTAATGACCTCTGTGCCTTCGTCGTCTCCCTTTTCCTCTTTCGCCTCAGCTTCTTCTTCTTTCTTCTTCTGTGCATTCTTGATTTCAAGGAGCTGAAGGAGTTCTTCATGAGTGTATCCTGCTGCCATCTCAGCAAGGGATCCTCCTTCACTCTTCTTCTTTCGGGGCTTCCTCGCCTTCTTCTCCTTGGAAGGCGACTTCCTCTTCTTCTTCTCCTTCACGACTTCGTTTCCATCTTCGTCAGTCGACCACATCTTTGGTCCGGCTGTCGGATGAACGGGATCCTTCGGCCGTTCCTCGGTCACCTTCCCGAGCCACAGCTTACCTTCTTCGAAGAGCTTGAAGTGCTTCTTACAGAAACAACCAAATCCTTCAACCTTCTTGGAAGAACACTGGATGTTGTCGTAGCCGAGTCCACCCGACTTGGGCTTCTCCTTCCAGACACGAGCATCGCACTTGTGTTCTTCGATCACACCCCTCCTCTCTTCAGGAGGCGGTGTAGACTTCTTGTTTGTCGGCTTCGTAAAGTGACAGATCAGATCAGGGTCCTGGAGCATCTCCTCCACTGGAGGGAGGAACTCGTTCTTCTCCTTCAGAGCCTCGAAGAAGCTCTTGGGGTCGTTGAGCTGGCTCGCAGCAGAGAGGGTCTCCTGAGCAATTTTCATCGCAGACATCCTTAAGATTTCTCAGGATTGTTTTGGTAGTCTTTTCTTAAACAGAGTTTCAAATTTTGAAAGGATCGGTGGTTCCGAGCTCTGACGAGGTCTTTCTGTTGATTTTTAATTAGTAGTCCTTCTTCAAACGAAGTTTCAAATTTTGGGAACGATGTCCTTCTGAGGCGGCCTCTTCCTAAAATTTGAAACTCTGATTCTTTTCTCAATCAAAACTAAATCATGGCGATCTATACTCAGCAGCGATGCCTCTGGATCGCGGAGTTTTTTGTCGAACCTCTTGACGACGACGCGAAGACAAATGACCAAGAAGTTCGGTGGGACGACGAAGGAATTATGTACATCGTAGATCGTGAAGAAGGGCCACGGCCTTCTGTCGATACGATGGATGAAGATACTGATGAGAGTGATCAAGTGTGGACGAAGAAATATAATTTCGGAGATACTCTTCTCGGACCCATCTATCGTGAAGAGGAGGTAGAAAATATGGATCTAGATCATGACAACGATCCCGATGATATGGAAGTAGATTATTAAACGATTTTAGAAAAAGAAAGACAAAAAATATATATCTTTTTTTTATAAATTTGATATTTTTTTTATCCTTCATCAAAAAAAACTATCATGAATACACAAATCTATAACTTCTTGAACGATGATGGGATTCATAAGGGAAGACGTTCTTCCTTGGACATTGTGACTCTAAGGGATTTCCTTCATGAATATGGAGAAGGGCTTGTGAATTATTATGGAGAAGATTTCTACATCCCTGGAGAAGAAAAATGGTTGAGTGATGGAGAAATAAAAACAGATACGATGATCCTCTGTATGGTGGATTTTTGTGACGACAATTCTTTTATCACAAAGAAAAGTGTCCGTAGATCTTTGAGAAGAGCTGGTAGTGAAAGGAGGAAGAGAATCAAACACAGATACAGTTATGAGAATCCTATGAATCGTATCCATGGATTTGTAGTCCTAACAAAGGAATCTATCGAAAAATATCCTGAGAAGAAGGTCATGTCAATATCTACAATCGCAACATCTATCTTCTCAGAGAACAGAGGTATTGGATCCGATATGATGGATATTGTAATCCATATTGCAAAGGAATGTGGTTATGATGATATCATCCTTGAAGCTGCGAATGATTATGCTGCTCAGACAGAAGAAGAAGAAGATTCTGAAGAAGGAGATGAAAGGTGGTGGGATGAAGAGGAAGAAGATGAAGAAGAGGATGAAGAAGAAGAGGATGAAGAAGAAGATGAAGAAGAATATATATGGGAACCCACAGAGGAGATCCTTGAAATCATTTCACATGAGTTGTGGAGGAAGACAATGAGAAAACCTGAAGGAGATACACCATATTACAATATAGGGAAGGATTATATTTGGGATAATGTTAACAGTTATCTGACATGTGAAATTGAAGAAGAAGAAGGAGAGGATATCCTTTCAGAGAAAGAAGTTATTCTGGACTTTGACGGAGAAGAAGAAGAGGAAGAAGAAGAGGAAGAAGAAGAGGAAGAAGAAGAGTATTGCTTATCGGAAGAACCAGAAGATTATGAATATGGAGGTTATTGGTACAAGGAAGGCAAGAAAAGTCAAAAAAGACTTATGGAATTCTATGAGAAGTTTGGTTTCATCGAAGATCCCGACATCTACTTAAACTGGGGTTGTTATGATGAACATCCATACCCTACAATGAGGCTTACGGTTTTATCCTAGAATAAAAAAGAAAAGAAAAAAGAAAAGAAAAATTATTTTTTTAAATTTGAAAACCCGTTACTTAAGAAAAGTAAACAGGGAAAGGATAGATTACGATGGGTGTGACATCGTATTTCCACAATGCCCTCATTCTCTCAATCGTTGAAATGACTAAAGAGAATGAGAAATACAGTATCTTTGACTTTATTAAGCTGATGATCAGCGAAACAAACCGTGTTCTTTCCCCAGGTGCGAGGGATTTTGGTCCATCGCCAGTCGCTAAGTATGTCCAACTCCATATAGATGGTAAATATAGCTATCCACTCATCACTCAGAACCACCAGCGAGGGACCCCTATAGAAGAAAAAAGGAACCTTTATACAGATTGTCTTATTAAAATTCACAGAAAATTCGACGGAGATCACAAAGTATCGTGGTTTGACCTCCTTACATACCTCCTTTTCATCCAGTCAAACTGTCATCACAAAGGTAATCCTTTTTCCCCTACACCCAAACTGTGTCGTAATGCCGATTCTTTCCTTAACTTCTTCTACAAATCAAAGAGTGCATTCAATCCCTGGTCTCAGTGGGAGAAATCGGGATTGCGCTACACACCTGCGATGGACTATATTCAAGAAACAAAAACAGAAGAACTTCGTGGAGAATGGTGGGTAAAGGCATTTGAAAGAGAAAAGGATGTTTTCCTACTGTTTCAAACCTTGTCTCCTACACACTACTTGGGGACCCGTATTACAACTGGGTGGGTTGTTCGTGGACTTAAACCTGGAGAGGGTGATATTCTTCCCCAAGGTTCTGTTCTAAATCAGCTAAGGGATCATTATGGACTTCCTGAATTGAGTGGCGACTATGGTTTGGGAGTTATGTCTGTGACAAGTAAGTTACCTGATGAACCTGAACTGAAGGAGAAGGATACTAACCCCAATGATGAAATGTGTGTGTATTTTAACCTCGGTATGTGTTTTGGGATCGGAATAGTTTCCATGTTTAAGTTCATAGATGCTAGATCTGCGAAGTAGATAATTATATCGTAACCTTAAATTTGAATGTTTTTTACTAGAATAAGTAAAATAGTATATGAATGGAGAGTTGCTGTGGACCGGTTGCATTATTCTTCCTTTGCCTTCTCAGTATCTTCCTTTGTGCGTGAACCCAAATAATATCCTTGAGTAAGATATGGGGAAGGGGTATTGTCCCGGTGTGATATTTCTCCTAATGGTCGTTTCAATGATTGTCTGGATCTAAATAAATAATAAATAATAAATCATAAATTAGCATCATTTTTTTTTATGAGATTATTTTATATGAATACTTGTGCTAACCCAACTAACATTTTGGATCTATGTCAAGATATTCTTGATATAGTCATAAGAAAGGTAAGACATATAAGGATCCATGAATCCCTTAAAAAACGATGGTCACTGTATGGGTCTTTTTGTAGTTTGAGTAAGCCATGTAATCAATGTGATTGTGAATCTATTTGTTTTGCAGGAGGAGGTCCAGGACAACACTTTCATCCAGGAAGAAATATTTTAAATATTTATGATAAAATATCTTATACTCCACCTTCACAATGGAACCTTTCTTCCTATTATCAAAGATGGCAATCGTTAAAAAGCCGTAGGTATTCTCAAAAATATTATATTGCAGGAGTTGAATTAATTCCTTCAGTATCTACAACGGAAGAAGGGTATTGTGTTCCTTCATTTATCGTCCTTGAAACCTTGAGAGGATTATATGAATTATGTATTGAGAACGGATGGAAAGATGACCTATATAAATATAATGATAACAATAAGCTTACTAAAAATGAAATCATAAAGTTTATTATGATTAAAGAAGAAGAGGAAATTAATAAGTTTATTTAAGGGAATTGTTATAATAATATTATTAATAACATAAAACTCTATGAGTAAAGGATTAACCAATCTAGGGAATACCTGTTATATGAATTCAGCCCTACAGTGTCTTCTCCACTTACCCCAATTAAGTCCAGAAAATGAAAAATTATCGATTGATTGTACAAAAAGATCTCCTAAAAATGATTATCAACTGATGGTTGAATGGTTACGTCTTTATCAAAATATGTGGAGTGATAATAATAATGGAGTTATTAATACGCAAGCTATACTTACAGCATTTGTCAAACGTTGTCATTCAGAAAATGTTTTCTTTGAATCATTTGTCCAAAATGACGCACAAGAATTTATTACATTTTTAATTGATTTCCTTCATAGTTCAATTAAAAGAAAAGTTAAGATTGAAATCTCCGGAAAACCGAAAACAAGTTATGATCAAACAAAAGTAGAATGTATCAAAACATGGAGGACCTTTTTTGAAAGTAATTATTCCTATATTGTTAAGGCATTTTATTCTAAATTGTTATCATTTACATCGTGTCCAAACTGTAAATACGTTACAAAGAACCATGAACCTATATCAACGATAACATTAAGTTTAAAAAACGAGTTTAAATCGCTTTATGATTGTTTAAATGAATTTACAAAAGAAGATAAATTAGATAAAGAGAATAGTTGGAAATGTGATCATTGTAATGAAAAGGTATGTCCTCATAAAAAAGCTACTTTCTGGGACCTTGCCGATGTTTTGATCTTTTCAATCAAACAATTTACGAAAATACGGAAAATTAATCAAAAAATATCATTCCCAGAGAATTTAAATATGGAGAATTACTGTATGAATATTAATAAAACGATGTTACATTACCGATTATCAGGAATATGTATCCATAGTGGAGGACTTAATGGTGGCCATTATTATGCAATGTGTAAAAATTATAAAACAAATGAATGGAAACTACATAATGATACATCTGTATCAACTGTAACTGTTCAAGATGTATTGAAAGAAAACCCTTATTGTTTATTCTATGTCCGTAAAAATATAAATTAATTCATATCAACCCTTACTTTCACCCATTTTTTACCTTTCGAATTTTTTTGATTTTCCCACAAATTACCATCTAATCCTTTCATGGTAATATTTGTAGGGGAACAATGTGAGCAAAATCCTAAACCAGAGGGATTTAATTCATTTCCTTGATAACTTTTCGAGGGGTCACAGTTACATTGTTTCTTCTTTTTTGTATAAATTTTTGGAAGTTTTTTCACGGTTCTTGCCCTTGTTCTCTTATTAATTGGTCTTTTTTTACTTATAATCTTCCTCCGTGTAGCTTTTTTACGGCTTAGGTTTTTTTTCCGTGTTTTACGAATAGTATTCTTAACTCTCTTATGTTTAGTCTTTTTTTTCGTATTGCTCTTTTTTTTCTCAGCTGCTCCTCCAGAGAAAGAGAAAATCCTACCCACTGATAGGAAAGGGAATCTAGAAAGACGTGTCATATATTATTATTCTATATTTTTATTCGTGATCATTTAAATCTTTTTCATTGATTTCCTCTTCAGTGTATTCATCTACTAATTCAACATTTTCTATTAATACTTGTAATAAATCGTCAGATGTCCTACCTTCTTCATGGAGAATAAGGGATCCATATGATTTTGTAATTTCTTTCATCTTAAGGAATAGTTCAACAATTTCTTCAGAATATTTAACTACAATGTAATCATGTGAATCATTCGAAATACCGAAATCATTGGAATTTTTACACTTATCTAAACGACATAAAAACGTATAGAAAGATAGACGTAATGTATTATTTATAATAATTAGATCATCTTTGATTAGAATCCAATTATAGAATAATAAAAAGAGTTTATGAAACATAAACTTATTTGTAATATCTGAGTATTTTGATGTTTTTTTATGTAATACTTTTTTGAATAAGATATCCATTATTTTGAAGAAAGAAAGTTTATTTTAATTTTAAACCTGATAATAAATCTTCCTTTAATTCTTTCATATTAATATCCGTATTAATATATATAGTATCTACGGGTAGTTCTAATGTATCGTTTTCTGATATATGATCCATATTTTTTATATGGTCTTTAAAGTTGTCAGGATATAATTTTTTCAATCTTTGTATTCTTGCTTCTTTTGGGGTTGTTAAACATATTATCTTCCAATCTGTTAGATATTTTAATTCGTTTTGAAAACGTAAGTCATCAATGATACAATAATCATTTTTATCGGTTTGTCGAATAGTATATTTAGCCCATACATCTTCATCTATTTCTCTCATTTTATCAGCGATATTTATTAATAAACTACGATCTTTGCCTTCCATTTGAAATAATTCTTTTGCTATATCTTTAATTTTTTGACCAAATGAATAGATAGAATATCTTTTATCCGTTTCTTGAAGAATGTTTGCTACTGTTGTTTTACCTGAACACATGGGTCCATATATTGCGATTTTCATTAGTATGTTTATTATTTAATTATTTAAATCCTTTTCAAATTTATAAACCAAAAAATCCCGAACCAGCTCCAACATTTACTAACGCAGCACCAAGTGCGAGAATAACTACATATATACTGGTTTTGAACATTTCACCCCTTGCGGTATTCATAGCATCCCAACCATCAACTTCATTCCATGGAGTATAATTTTTACCAACGCTTAAACCAATAAGGAATATGATAGTTAATACCATAATTAATAAGACAGTTAATTGAGCTTGATAGATAGATCTTGCTACATGGTCTCTTTCGGACCTTTCTTTTGACTTAAGATAAAGGAATAAATTAGTAAAGGAATTCAAAATAACTAATAATATCCCTACAATGATTATCATTTGAATCGAGGGATCAATATTTGTTTCATTAGATCCTTTATTCATCCAATTAAACATTCCCCCCATTTGTAGTGGTTTTCTACGAACCTTCATACATAGATAAGCAGCACAGAAAGTATATGCTAGTGTTACAATTATAAAGTATAAGATTATGTTAAATACTTGCCACCATCCTGTTACTTTTTCCTTTTCTTCCTGAGTTTTTAATTCGACATTCCTATTTGCGATCACTTTTACCATTACCATAATAATATAAGATAATAGAGCAAAGATCCATATCGCCTTTGGTTTCTCACCCTTTACACCTGGTATTTCATCACTTGGAGGTATACCCTTTATAATACGGCTCGTAATAAATAATAATATAAATAATAAGATTGTCCATTCAATCATTTTTGAAGCTGTCCCCCATTCGAATTTATTTTGCGCGTTTGGAGTATTTCCCTTTGTTTTTGTTTCTGTCTCTGTTTCTGTTTCTGTTTCTTCTGTAGTAGTCGCGGCTGTCTCTGTTATTTCATCAGACATATGTATTAATATAGAATAGATAAAAATAATATTGAATAAATTATAAATGAAAAAAACCAATATACGTATTAAGAGTTACTTTATATTTGAAGATAAGAATGAATATTTTCTATCTTCTATCAGTGATATTCAACAATGGAAAGATTTAAAAGAAGATGATTTTAATGAAATAAAAGGCGAAGATGTTTCAATTAAGTTAAAAAAATTAATGAAAGAATATGATATCTATACAAATGTAAATTTTTATGATGGAGATGAAACAAATACGATTAAGAAAATAGAATTTGAAAAAAAAGGTGGATGATCAAATAAAATACAATCGGGTGGTGGTTGAATCATGGAAAAAGTAATGGATCAAATCGAAAAATAGTCCAAAGTATATTATTCATTTAACATATGACAGTTATTTTCTAACAAAGGAATAGAAAAATACTTGAAACGGTTAAATTATATTAAATTTGAAGTTATTTAAAATATAAAATAATAGAATTAATAAATAAAATGCACCTTAAATTAAAACCAGAGAGTGAAGCAGTTAAATCATTGTATGAGAACCATACTTCTTATCACGAAGGTGATAGTGGTCTAGATTTATTTACAACAATGGATATTGTTATTCCACCCAAACATTTAGCTTTTAAAATCGACCTACAGATTGCTTGTGAAGCATTTGTAGATAAGAGTAAACAACAGAATGTATCCTATTATCTTTACCCTCGTTCTTCAATGGGAGCAAAAACACCATTGCGTCTTTCGAATTCTGTTGGAATTATTGATTCGTCTTATCGTGGTAATTTAATTGCGATTGTTGATAATCTTTCAGATGAAGAATATACTATCCCAGTAGGGACAAGATTATTCCAATTATGTTCTCCTAATCTAGAACCAATCACTTTCCAAATCGTAAACTCTCTATCTGAAACATCAAGAGGAAGTGGTGGTTTTGGAAGCACTGGTTAATTATTCTTCTTCAGGTTCAACTTCAACTTCTTCTTCTTCAGGTTCTTCTTCTTCTTCTTCTTCTTCTTCTTCTATATTATTCTGCTGAATGACTGTATTATATACATTCATTTCAATATTCTGAAAATCACGAAATATCGAACCAATCGCCATTAATTCTTCTGGTCTCCAGTTAAAACGAGAATTGATACTAATTAAATTATTATGTAATGTTTTAATAAATCCATATTTAACCCGGACATCAGTATTTATCATACTTTGAAAGAGCCCATTATCTTGGGAGATAATCCCTCTAATACGTTCATATTCATTTTCATTTGACATTTGTTCATTCATTTGTTGTTTTTTTTGTTCTTCCCTTTGAATTTCTTGTTCTTTTAATTTAAGTTTTTCTTGTTCTTTTGCTATTTTTTCCATCATTTTTTCTTCTTTTGTCCTTCTTGATCTTCTTTTTTTTTTACCAGTTTCACTCATATTTATTCTATGAATTGATAATAATAATTAAGTTTAAACAAACTTAATTATTTTATTATCTTCATTAAATGGATGAAAAATATTTAATCCAAGACGATCGAGGATATGATTTATTTCGAAAGAAAACATTTTCTGGATTTAAAAAAAATGATATTATTAATGCGGTTTTTAAATCAATTGAATCTAAGAAGGTAGAAAATGCCTGTCATTGGGCGACAGAATGTATACTATCTGGATATGCCCTCATACTTTGGGAAAAATTAATTAATTTTTCTACAAAGATTATTCATATCAATAATCCAAAATTACCATCTTATTTACTTAGGAAAAATAAGGTATTTATGAATCAGATTAGTCGCCTTGATTCAAAGTCAAAGGATCGTTATCTATTCTTAAGAAATAGTCAGATGGTTCGTAATTTATTTTTTGACGTTGTGAGTTCATTAGCTACTTCTTCAAAAACAAAGAGATATGATAAATATCCAAAAATCAATGATCAAGAAGACTTCAACTTTACAAACATTCAAAAAAGATTGTGTGCTCAAATGAATATACTTCCAGGTCATATTATTCATTTTAACGATCCGGATGAATTAAGGATTATTATAAATGAAATATTTACACTTCTTAAGAATAAACAATTTGGTTATGATAAATGTTGTTATTGGATTCTATGGTTGATGCGTTATGAAGCGATCCATAAAAAGAAGAAGACCCCCTGGATAATTGATGAAAGGGAAATAGAAGGTATACCGAAAAAGTATCGAGGAAATATAGTCTGGATCCTATGGGATATTATTTTTGAAGAAATGAAATTAAGAAGTAATCAACAAATAAAGAAACAAATTAATTCTCTTTATGAGTTATATAAATGTAACTATACAGTTGGAAAAAGGGCAGCGAGAGTCTCTATTTTATTTAACGCAATAGGATACTTAACACACCAAATATCATTTAAATCACCTGTTAGAAATGATTATAAATTATTTATTCAGGTTCAAAGTAATGTCAATAAAATGTTTGGATCAAAAAAGAAGAATGAAGTAAAGGCTTTAACAGACATACAAAAAGTAGTTCAAAAACCACCAAAGAAAGAAAATATTAATGTTGAGATTATTCAAGATAAAATTGGTATTTTTAATGAAATTGATCGGATAATCATGAACTAGGCTGAACATGATTCGCATACTTGTTCGGGTTCAACTGTAAATTGTAATGCCTTTGAACTTGGTCTTGTTCTAAGATAATACATTCCTGTTTTTAAGCCTTTCTTCCATCCATAGAAATGCATTGAAGATAGGATCTTATAATTTGGAGATTCGACAAATAAATTTAAACTTTGTGATTGACAAATAAATTTACCTCTATCTGCTGCCATAATCATTATATCTTTCTGTTTAATCTCCCACGCTGTTTTATATCTCTCTTTGATAAATTGAGGGATTTCTTCGATAGTTTGTATTGATCCATCATTAATAATTATTTTATCTTTTAGTTCAGGAGACCATTTCTCTAATAAAATTAAATCCTTTACCAAATATTCATTAATCACCATAAATTCACCTGCAAGGACCCTACGGGAATAAATATTCGATATTACAGGTTCAATACACTCATAATTTCCTAATATTTGTGAAGTGGATGCTGTTGGCATGGGGGCAACTAATAGACTATTCCGGACACCATATTTCTTTATTTCCCCCCTTAAGGTATCCCAATTAAATAATGAATTATCAACCGTCTCATTCCATAAATCAAACTGTAGTTTTCCATGATACAGAGGAGATCCAATAAAAGAGGAATATGTTCCTAAGTATCCATCTCTTTCCAACTCGATTTCAAGTGGTTTTAACTCACTTCTTAATTGGTAAAGTTCTTCTGAAGTAATAAATTCATCTGAAACATAGTTAGGATCATTATCTAATTGATGTGCTCCAATCTTTAATTTTCTCATCCCTTCTTCTCTATCCCTCGCAATTTCCATGGATGCTTCGAGTGATCCATAATAAATACTTTCAAATATTTTCCGGTTCACTTCTTTTGATTCATCAGAATCAAAGGGGATCTTCATCTCATAGAAAACATTTGCGAGCCCTTGAACACCAATACCAATAGGTCTGTGTCTTTCATTTGATCGTTTTGTTTCGGGAATAGGATAATAATTATAATCAATAATTTTATTTAAATTATAAGTTAGAACTTTTGAAAGTTCCTTTAATTTTTGATAGTTATAAACAGGTTTTAAGTATTCAACCAATTCTGTATATCCTCCAATAATTCTATTTCCATCTTTATAAATCTTTGGGAATGTTACACCATGGACCCCTGAAGGAGATAATGTTATTTCTTTATAATCTTTAATTTCATAAGTAATGTTTAAAGAATCACACAAAGTTTTCGCATATCTACAATAACAACAGTTTGGTTTTGAATAAATTGTTAAAACTAAATCACTTGTATCTTTTTCTTCCAAACAACTTGGTAAAGATATAGATGCTAGATTACATACAGCAGTTTCTTCTTCATTTGAATATTCAATAATTTCAGTACAAAGATTGGATGATTTAATTGTTCCCAGATTATTTTGATTTGATTTCGCATTACATGCATCCTTATACAATAGATAAGGTGTTCCAGTCTCAATCTGGGAATTAAGTATCGCAAACCATAGTTTTTGCGCATCAATTTGATCTTTTCCTTTTCCTTCATTTTCATATCTTTCATAAAGATCTACAAATTCAGAACCATAACAATCACTTAAACCAGGGCATTCATCGGGACACATAAGGGTCCATTGTCCACCAGCCTCTACCCTTTCCATGAATAGATCGGGAATCCATAGACCATAGAATAAATCTCTTGCTCGTTCTAATTCATTTCCATGATTTTTCTTAAGTTCAAGGAATTCAAGGATATCAGAATGCCATGGTTCTAAATATATCGCAAATGAACCATTTCGTTTTCCTCCTCCTTGATCAATATATCTGGCTGTATCATTGAAGACCCGTAACATAGGGACGATACCATTTGAGTATCCATTTGTTCCATTAATAAAGGAATGATTCGCTCTTATATTATGAATGTGTAGACCAATGCCGCCAGAATATTTTGAAATCTTCGCACAATCTTTCAATGTATCGTATATCCCATCAACAGAATCTTCTTTCATGGCTAATAGGAAGCATGATGCTAATTGTTCTCTTTTAGTCCCTGCATTAAATAACGTGGGTGTTGCATGGATAAAGTCCTTATTAGCGATATGATGGTAGGTCTCAAATGCTTTTTCAAGGTTATCTCGATGGATACATAGAGCTACCCTCATAAAAAGATATTGAGGCCGTTCAACGATACAATCATTGATTTTTAATAAATAACTTTTTTCTAAAGTTTTGAATCCAAAAAAATCTAATTCATAATCTTTCATAACATTTATTTCATTATTAATTATCTCCCTATTTTCATTTACTAAAGTATACAAATATTCTTGAATAATATTGTTTTCATACAATTCTTCGATGACTGATGAAAAGGATTCATTTGTCCTTTTATGATGATTGGATACAACAATACGGCTAGCTAAAGTAGCATATTCAGGATCCTTTGAATACATCGAAATCGCTATCTGTGAAGATAATTCATCTAATTCAGTTGTCTTCACATTATCATAAATTTCAGAACAAACCTTTTGCGCAATAACTGTTGGATCAATACTTAATTTTTGTTTAAATTCTTCTCCAATACATAATAATTGAATTCTTTTAAGAATCTTATCAAAGGAAACATCTTCGTAGTTTCCATTCCTTTTTTCAACTCTCATCAAACTATACATATATGTATATTAAATATTTTAAGTAATTTATTTTTCTAATATAATAATATAATATAATATAATATAATATAATGGGTCGGAATTGTAATTCGAATTGGCATTGTCGGTACGAACCCCAGTACTATGGCGGGGGGGACGGAAAATATTGTCATTATGACAATGGCTGTGTATACTGTGATGCTGGGACAGTGCCGAAGGGTTCGGGGTGCGTGGGGTCGGAGTCACGATCGCAGGGCTGCGACACGAACAGCGAGGGGTGTAATTACTGTCAAGCGGGGAAGTACCGGGGGGCTACCGGCGGACACAGCTGCACCACCTGTACCGCGGGTAAATACAGCGGGGCGGGGTGGTCTCAGTGCTACAACTGTCAAGCGGGTAAATTCAGCGCAGCGGACGGAGCCTCGGTCTGCTCCGGCTGCCACGCGGGTAAATACAGCGCAGCCGGATCCTCATCCTGTACCAACTGTCCCCAGAATACCTACAGCGGACCCAGAAGCTCAAACTGTGCGAACTGTCCCAGTGGTAAGTATACAGCATCAGTGGGGTCGACGAGTTGTACTAATAAAGTGAGATGCAATAGTGGGGCTTGTTCGGAGACTCACCGTATTAGAGGTGATCATGATCAGTTCTGGTGCGCGACAAACACTTGTAACGTGTCTGACGACCAGAACACTTGCTGCTCCCCAAGAGCGAGGTGTGGTGATGCTAATTACGTGGGCGCGTCGGGATCCGCTGTGTCCGATAGTGATTGCGGTAAAGGGTTTATATATGACACGTCGCGGGCTACATCTCTCTGTTATGGGGCGACGTGTAGTGTAGCTAATAACGGAATAGATAAAGAAACGTGTTGTCTTGACGTGCGGGTGACTTGTGATTACAGGGCATGCAACTCAGCGACCCACATCCTTAAAAGTAATTCGTCCACGCTGAAGTGTGATACTGACAATTGTAACGTGTCT
>CEUL01103182.1_pt1 | contig 14131 bp, 12 predicted proteins | sample 427021 | NCBI WGS metagenome assembly CEUL01 (sample SAMEA2622800, study PRJEB7988) | marine metagenome | isolation source: saline water (ENVO:00002010), including | reverse complement strand
GCAGATTTAGTTGCTGAAGCAGCTGAAGAATTGGAAGAATATAAATAAACTTACTATTGCTGGGGCATAGAGCCCCAGCAAATTCTTAATTAATTTTAAAATGAATAAGTATTCACTGGATTATTATAAAAAAATTCAATCAATCCTAAAAAAAATTATAAGAGAAGAAGCTAAAAATATTTCACTTGCAGCAAATATGATTAAACAATCATACCTTGAAGGCGGACAGCTTTATGTTTTTGGAACTGGGCATTCTCATATGATGTCTGAAGAGTCCTTTCACCGTGCCGGTGGTTTTGCAGGTGCATGCCCAATACTTGATGCTCATATCGATTTTTCCAAAGGTGCCGAAAAAGCAACCAGGCTTGAGAGAACTCCAAATGTCGCTAATAAAGTTTTAAACAAATATAAAATAAGAAAAAAAGATATTATGATGATCTTTTCAAATTCAGGCGTTAATCACGTACCGGTAGAGGCTGCACTCTATGCAAAAGAAAACCACATTAAATCTATATCTGTTTTATCATATAAATATTCAAAAGTAGCCCCGTTGTCTAAATTGAAAAAAAGACTTTTCGAAATTACAGATATGTATATTGATAATAAAATTCCAATAGGAGACTCATTAACAAGTATAAATAATATTACTGTTGGTCCAGCATCAACTATTGTCGGTTCATTTATTTTAAACTCTATATTGGTTGAGCTCGCAGGCAAAGTTAAAAAAATAAAACCTTTTCCATTTTATATTAGTTCAAATATGCCAAATGCAAATTCAAATAATAATACTTTAATTAAAAAATATAAAAAATTAAACAAACATCTCTAAATTGAATTATTATCTCTCAATTGATGCTGGAACTAGTATAATTAAGGTCGTTTTATTTAACAAAAAATTTGAATTAACTTCAATTTTTTCAGTAAAAAACGATGTTTTAACTGACCAGAATGGAAAATCAGAAATTAATATGGATGAGTTTTGGTTGTTAACTCGCAGATGCATAAAATCCTGTTTAAAAAAATCAAAAATTAATGCTTCAAAAATTACAGCAATAGGTATTACCGGAAACATGGTAGGAGCTTGGCCAATTGATAGCTTCAACAATCCAGTTAGAAATGCAATTTTATGGAATGATGCTAGATCTCAGTCAATTTTTAATTCTTTAAAAAAAACAAATAAAAAAATATTTGAGGATATTTTCAATATTTCAGGCTCTATTGTTCAATATGGGTGCACATTACCAATAATCAAATGGTTGGAAAAAAATGAGAAAAAAAATTTAAATAAAATCAAATATTTTTTAACATGTAAGGATTGGATCAGATATAAATTAACAGATGAGATAAATAATGATTTTACAGAAAGGTCTGTAAGCCCAGGAAATATTAAAAAGAATACATTCAGTTATAAAATTTTTGATTTACTTAAATTAGATCACAAATTGATAAACAGATTTCCAATTGCAAAAAAATCTACAGAAATTGGAGGTTACATAACTAAAAAAGCGTCTTCACTTACTGGTTTAAAACCTGGCACCCCAGTAGCAATAGGTGCGGGTGATGTTCCCTCTACTGCCATTGGTTTGGGAGCTACAAAACAAGGAATGTGCTCAAGTATTGTTGGTACAACATGCCATAATTTTTACGTTTCAAACAAACCTTTATTTAAACCAAAAAATTGTGGACTTCTTTTTTTTTCCCCTAACAACCAATGGTTAAGAACTATGATAAATGTTGCTGGTACAACAAATTTTGACTGGATAGCAAAAAATTTTTATAAAAATGAATCTAAAGATTTTTTATCTCAAAAAGAAAAAAAATTTTATAACTATGATATAAAAAATAATAAAATTATATTTCTTCCTTATCTAAATTATGGTGGCAGTATATCACCATTTTTTAATATTAACTCAAAAGCAGAAATATTTGGATTACTTCCTCATCACAACAATGATGATATTTTGTTTGCTTGTTATCAAGGCCTTTCTTTATCAATAAAGGATTGTTATGATGCCCTAAACATAAAAATTAAATCACTTTTTTTGTCTGGAGGTGCATCAAAAAGTATAATCTTTCCTCAAATTTTAGCTGATGTCTTAGGTATTAAAATTAATGTTCCATCAGGAGAAGAATTTGGGGCTAGAGGTGCGGCATATATTGCTTCAGTTGCTGTAAATAAATTTCCAAATTTAAATCAGGCTGTAAATACAAATAAAAAAATCAAACAAACATTCTATCCTAATAAAAAATATCAGAATTATTACCTTGAAAAATATAAAAAATACTTAAAACTAAGGAAAAGTCTCGAGAATATTTGGTAGTTATTTAAAAAGTTCTTTTTTTTTATTTATTCATATATAAAATCAATCTTCATATTTAAATAAAATGGAGAAATAGTATGAAAAATATACTTAAGTTTATTTTATCTTTCTTTGCTTTATCTTTTTTTTCAATTAGTGCGGTAGCTGCAACTTCCGTTACTTTTTGGCACATGGAAGGTGTTCCACATAGAGTAGATAGAATACAAACTTTAATTGACGAATTTAATTCTGCTAATCCAGGTATTGAAGTTAAACAGGAAGTACAGAACTGGGGAGAAATTTATGCTAAAGCACCTGCTTCTGTAGCTGCTGGAACATCGCCAGAAATTCTTGTAGGTATTCCGGATTTTACACCTATACTTGCAGAAATGGGAGCTGCTCAACCTGTTGAAGATTTTGTTGCTGAGCTTGATTCAAAATATAGTTTTTATCAGAAAGCGCTTGATCAATATACATACAATGGACATACTTGGGCTGTTCCTCTCTGGAATATGGCTCTTTCGGTTTGGTATAGAAAAAGTGTGTTAGAAGAAGCAGGTATTGCTCCTCCAAAAACTTGGTCAGAGCTTAAAGCAGCTGCCAAAGCTTTGACTAAAGATGGTATGTATGGAATTGGTTTGCCTGGTAATAAACAACTTTATACTGATCAAACAATATATAGTTTTATGGTAAATTCTGGCGCATCTGAAATTTATAATTCTGATGGAACCCTTAGATTTGATAACCCAGAAACAGTAAGTGCTTATGCGGCCTATAAAGATTTGTATCAATATTCTGCTCCTGATGCTGCAAACTGGACATGGGGAGAAGCGGAAGCTTGTTTCGCTAGTAATTCATGTGCAATGATACTTCAATTTACAGTCATATCTACATATGACTCACAAGCTGGGGGAGATGCAAGTGATTTAGGAGTTATACAAATACCTTATGCAGACGGAAAAGCTGATTCTGCAGGAACTGTATCATATGTTAACTCAGCAATGATCATGACTGATGATGAAGCAAAAATGGAAGCATCAAAAAAATTCTTGAGTTTCTTAATGGAGCCAGGAAACTATGGTCGTTTTATTAATATGGAGCCAGGTTTATTTTTACCTATAACCGAAGCAGGAAGTAAAGACTCAACTTTCTGGGACGACCCGGTTGCGGTAAAGTATAAATCTCAAATTGAGACAATGTTAGACAACTCTACAAGAGGAAGTTTATTTGGATTTACAAATGGTAATACTTTTACCAGCATATCCTCAATTTCTGCTCAAAATTTGTTATCACAAACTCTTCAACTTGCTATTATTGATGGCAAAGATGCAAAATCAGCTGTTGAAGAAGGACAGTCGATAATGAATGAGGCTATTGAATAAAATTAATTTTTTAAAGCACCTTAAATACATTAAGGTGCTTTATACATATGTTTTTCAATAAAAATGAAGGTTGGTTTTTTGTTATCCCTTTATTGATCTGGTTATCTTTATCAATTCTATTTCCTTTATATATCGCAATAGACTTAAGTTTTTATAATGTAAAAATTATTGGTACCGAAGGAAAGTTTTATGGTTTTAAAAATTATATTAAATTATTAAACTCATCTAAATTTTGGTCAGCTTTTAATCATAGTCTACTGTGGGTATTAGGCAATGCTATTGCGCAGACTTTTTTTGCTTTTTTAATTGCTCTTATATTAAATAAAAAATTTTCTTTTCAAAAAATAGCAACAAATTGGATTATATTATCATTTATTATCCCTACAGTGGTAATAGTAGTGATTTGGAAACTTATGTTAAGCAGTAGCAGTGGCATAATAAATGCTACCTTAATAAATCTAAATATAATTGATCAACCTATTGGTTTTTTCAGTACCCCATCATCTGCATTTATTTCATTAGTATTAATAAACTCTTGGAGATGGAGTCCTTTTTTAGCACTTATTATTTTATCCGGATTAAAAAGTATAAATCGAGAAATTTATGATGCATCAAAAATTGATGGAACAAATGTCTTCAATGAATTCTGGTATATTACTTTTCCAAATTTAAAACATGTCTTATTTGTGTTGGGTCTGGTTGGTACACTACTTTCTTTTAATGTATTTGACATAATATGGCTAATTACTAAAGGCGGACCTTCTGGTGGAACAACTACTTTACCTTTATTAATCTATGAAACAGCTTTTACAAAGTTCAGGTTAAGTCAAGCAGCCGCTTTGTCGGTTATTACAAGTATAATTTTACTAACTTTTTCAATTTTATTTATAAAACTTATGTCAGATAAAAATAATGATGAAAATTAATTATTCAAAACTACTTTTTTACGCTTCTATAAGCCTAATATTTATTATTTTTTTCTTTCCTTTTTTTTGGATTATTTCTTCATCAATTAAGTCACCAGAGGAAATTATTTCAAAATCACCAACATATTTTCCACTTTCATTCACTATTGAGCATTATTATAAATTATTAATTACATCAGATATTTTAAAATATTTATTAAACAGTCTTATTGTTTCCTTTTCATCTATGTTTATTGCAGTCATTTTATCGCTATTAGCAGCTTATGGCTTACATAAACTGAAATTTTATGGAAATCAGTTAGTTGAGCAAAGCTTATTGGTAACATATGCATTCCCAGGAGTAATTTTATTAATACCAATGTACCTAATGCTCAGTAAGATTGGTCTTTTAAACTCATATTTTGCTCTCATAATTATAAATGTTACTTTTGCCTCTCCATTTGCTGTGTGGATGTTGAAAGCTTTTTTTAAAATGATACCAAATGAAATAGAGGAAGCAGCATACATTGATGGAGCATCAAGATTAAGAATTTTATTTTCTATTATCCTTCCTTTATCAGCTCCTGGTATTGCTAGTATTGCTATTTTTTGTTTTGTAATATCTTGGACTGAGTATATGTTTGCATCAATTTTGATAAGCGGAGATGATTTGAGAACATTGCCTGTAGGACTAGCTTCAATTGTTGGTCAATATCAAATTGATTGGGGGTTTTTACTTGCAGGCGCAACCCTAGCAAGTTTACCAGTAATAATTTTATTTGTTTTTGTTGGTAAATATTTTGTTAGTGGTTTAACTGAAGGAGCAATTAAATAATTGTTATGAAAAATTGAATAAAATTACTGGTAAAATTATTAATTATGACTCCGTAATGAGTGGAGTTATTGAGTTTGATAAGTCAATAACTAAAGTTTCCAAGCTAAATGATGCTAAAAATCAAAACTATATTATTCCAGGTTTTGTTGATCTTCACTGTCACGGAGGTGGGGGTTTTGATACCATGCAAGGAAAAGATGCAATAAAATCCATGTCTGAATATCATTTAAAACATGGAACTACATCATTATTGGCAACAACTTGGACAAGTACCTTTGATAAAACACTAGGTTCACTAAAAGACTTTAATACATTGGTTAATGAAAAATCTAATCTGTTAGGAGTTCATTTAGAAGGTCCTTTCATTAATCCAAACAAATTGGGAGCGCAACCACCTTTAACTCAAACTCCTTCTAATGATTTTATTAATAAAGTAATAAAAGATGCTGATGTTAGAACAATAACTTTGGCTCCAGAAATTGAGGGCATGGAAGAATTTATAGCTTTTTTATATGAAAAAAAAATAAACGTACAATTTGGACATACTCTTGCGACTAGTGAGTGTTGTGAAAAATTTCTTAATAAATATAAGTTAAGTTTTACTCACTTATATAATGCCATGTCTGATAATAATCATCGAAATCCAGGTGTTTTGGCTGCCGCTTTATCAAAAGGTATGTTTGCAGAAATAATTTGTGATCTTCATCATGTAAGCAAAGAAGCAATTCACATAGCCAAAAAATGTATTCCAAATTTATATGCCATTACAGATTCTATAGGAGCAAGTGGTTTAGCTGACGGGGATTATAAATTTGATGAGGTTGGCATAACAAAAAAAGATAAAAAAATTACTCTTAAAAACACAGAAACATTAGCAGGGAGTATCATAACTATGCATGAAACATTTTTGAATTTATTAAAAATTGATATTTCAATAGAAGATGCAGTAAAAATGACAAGTTATTCTGCTTCAAGGTTTTTAAATGATAACAAAATTGGTTATATTAAAGAGGGCAATAAATCTAATTTTATCGTTCTAAATAAAGATTACAATATTGAGCAGATATATATGAATGGAAATTTAATTAATGAATAATTCTTTAGTTTTAACAGAAGCGTTAAGTGTTCCAAATATAATTCAAGAATTTACTAGAATTGATATAAATCCATACAAAGAAATAGCCAATCTTATAAGTCAAAAAAAAATTAAATATGTTGTAACTGTTGCCAGAGGAACATCTGACTGTGCAGCTTTATATAGCTCTTATATTTTTGCTAAATATCTTGGACTTCCAACCTATAGCATGCCACCATCTATTATAACTCTTGAAAAATCTAAATTTAATTTTTCTGAAGCATTGGTTATTGTAATCAGTCAATCTGGTAAAAGTGAGGACTTAGTTGAATGTGAAAAAAAATCCAAAGAAATGGGCGCAACAACAATGTTAATTACCAATAATGAAAATAGTCCAATTATTAATGAGGCTCATTACTTTTTCAATATGTATGCTGGTGAAGAGAAAAGTGTAGCTGCCACCAAAACATTTGTACAAACATTATTAATTTTAATAAAACTTGTTTATCTCATTCAAGAAAAAGATGAAATTAATGATTACATAAAAATCCTGTCTGAGTTTCTTTTAAATGACTCCCAAAATCAATGGGATACAAATTTAGTTGATCCATTTATTAATACAGGATACATTTTAGGTAGAGGAGTTGGTTTTGCGCTTTCAAATGAAATCTCTCTTAAATTTAAAGAATTATGCCAGGAAATGATTGAGCCATTTAGTAGTGCAGAAGTAATGCATGGACCAAAAAGTTTAATTCAAGATTCATTTAAAATTTTTATACTAAGTATGAATGATAAAAGTGGCTTATCAGTTATAAAAGATAGTAAAGAAATAACTAACTATACAAAATTAATTTATAATATCTCTTCAATCGATAATAATAATTTTTATTATACTCCAAATAAAATTTCAGAACTCGACTCCATAACTATAATGTCTAAATTTTATCCGTGGATTGTGCGTTATGCAAATAAGAAAGGTCTTGATCCTGATAACCCTCGTTATTTAACTAAAGTAACTCAAACTTATTAATAAATTGGAAAATTTTGACTTAGTTGTTGTCGGTGCAGGGTCAGCTGGGTGTATAGTAACTAACCAAATAATTAATAATTCAAATCTTAAAGTCTTATTAATTGAAGCTGGGCCAAATGATAGTAATCCTGTTATTCAAGTTCCTCTTGGTTATGGGATGACATTTTACCACAAAAAAATGAATTGGAATTTTTATTCCACTCTTCAAAAAAAATTAAATAACAGAGAAATTTATTATCCACGGGGCAAGGTTATTGGTGGCTCTGGCTCAATCAATGCTATGATTTATGCAAGAGGATTGAAGACTGATTTTGATAATTGGGCTTTTAGCCAAAATTGGTCATGGGGTAATATAAAAAATGCCTATGAAGATATTGAACTTGCAGTTCAAAGTAATACAAAAAAAATACCTCCCTATAAAATACCTGTAAATGATGTAAGCAGTCAACATCATCCAATTCTTAAAAATTATTTTGCAGCATCACAAGATTTTGAGTTTAAAATAAATAATGAGTTAAATAGTTCAATAGACAATCAGGTAGGTAATTACAATGTTAATATTATCAATGGTTATCGTGCATCTTCAGCAAAAATTTTTTTAAAACCAATTAAAAAACACCCCAATTTAACTATTCTAACAAATGCAGAGGTTTTAAAATTATATTTTGAAAATAAAAAGATTTCTTGTTTGAAAATTAAGCATAAAAATAAAATCGTAAATATTAAACCTAATATTGGTACAATTCTGTCAAGCGGATCTATTATGACACCATATCTTTTAATGAAATCTGGAGTAGGTGATGCAGCAGAATTAAATCATCTAAATATACCTCTAATATTAAATAGTCCTCACGTAGGTAAAAATTTACAAGATCATTTAGGTTTGGATTATTTATACAAAACTTATAAGCCAACCTTAAATGATGAACTGGGTACTTGGAAGGGTAGATTAAAGACTGTCTTAAAGTATTTGTATAATAGACAAGGCCCACTTTCTTTAAGCCTTAATCAAGGGGGTGGGTATATAAATTGGAATTCTTTAGATCCTTATCCTAATATCCAACTATATTTTAATCCCTTAACTTATTCTGCATCATATAAAAATAAGAGACCGCTTCTTAAAACAGATAAATTTAGTGGTTTTATTATTGGTTTTAACTCATGTAGACCTAAGAGTAGTGGGGAAGTATCATTAAAATTAGAAAATAATCATTACTTACCAGCTATAAATCCAAATTATTTAAGTGATGAAAAGGATGTTCATGATCTTTATTCTGCATTTGATTTTATTAGAAAATTTACCACAAATAAACATATCAATAGTATTATTAAATCACCAGTTAATATTGACCCTATTAAAGCAAGTGACTTGGAATTACTTGATCATTTCAAATCAACTGCAACAACAATTTACCATCCATGTGGTACATGCCGCATGAGTGCAGATATTAACACAGGTGTGGTTTCAGATAAATTGAAACTTCATGGTATTGAAAATTTATGGATAGTGGATGCATCGATCATGCCAAATATTACCTCAGGAAATATTAATGCACCAGTTATGATGTTGGCATATTTATCTAGTAAATTAATTTTAGAAGAATTAAAACATTATAAGAAATGAAAATTAAAAAATTAGAAACCTTTACCAAACCTTTTGTTAGTTTTGTTAAAACGACGCTAGAAGATGGTTCTGTTGGATTTGGACAAATGTCTACTTATCATGCTGATATAACTGCACAAATATTTCACAAACAAGTTGCTCCTTGGATCTTGAACAAATCATGGGAGGATTTTGATGACATTGAAAGCTTAGTTTTAGAAAAAGAACATAAATTTCCTGGATCATATTTGTTGAGAGCCATTGCAGGTTTAGATACATCTTTATGGGATTTAAAAGGTAAAATTTTAAACAAGTCAGTCACTGCACTTATTGGAGGAATACCAGGTGATTTAAAGGTTTACGGATCATCTATGAAGCGAGATATTACAGCAAAAGATGAAGCCGACAGATTTAAGAGGCTTCATCAAGAAAAAGGTATTGATGCTTTTAAATTTAGAATAGGCGCTGAATGTGGAAGAGGTCTTGATGAGTGGGAAGGGAGAACAGAAGATATTGTTCTAACAATTAATAAGTCTCTTGATAAATCTATAATAAAACTTGTGGATGCAAATAGTTGTTATTCAGCAGATCAAGCAATTGATATTGGAAAACTTTTGGAAGACAATGGTGTTTCTCATTTTGAGGAACCATGCCCTTATTGGGAACCTGAACAAACTAAAAAAGTTACCGATGCTTTATCAATTGATGTAACAGGTGGTGAACAAGATTGTGATCTGCGTATCTGGAGGGATATGGTTGATCGAAAAATAGTAAATATATTTCAGCCTGATGTTATGTATTTGGGAGGTCTAACGAGAACTCTTCAAGTTGCAAAAATAATTGAGAGAAGTGGGTATACATGTACCCCACATGCTGCTAATTTATCTTTAGTTACAATCTGCACAATGCATTTACTGAAAGCTATTCCAAACGCTGGGCCATATTTAGAATTATCTATTGAGGGAGAAGATTATTATCCATGGCAGCAAGAACTATTTTTGGACAAACCTTTTGAAGTGAAGAATGGTAGCGTAAATATAAGCGATAAACCTGGTTGGGGTGTAGAAATTAATCCACATTGGATAGAAACTGCTGCATATGAAGTTTCAGAGGCGAATTAACTATTTACTTTACTCAAAACTAAAAATATAATTTTTTAAGGAGTTATTATGGCAACTTATGAATGTAAAGCTTGCGGTATGTCAGTAAATGCAACATGTGCTAAGTGTAATGAGCCACTTGAAAATGATTCATTAAAAAAAGATGATGGTTCTGAGGTTCAAATTTCTAAATGTCCAACTGGACATGGCAAAATTAAATCACCAATGTGTTGTGGTGCCGACATGGCGTGTACGTTGAACTAAAATAAAAAACTATTTAATTTTTGATTAACAGCTTCTGCTTGTTCAATTGTTGCTCCGTGTTTTGCATTTTTAATAATATGCAGTTCGCTATTAACAATTTTTTTGGAAATTCCTTCACTCATTAAAGGAGTTGAACCAACTTCATTATCTCCTGTCATAATTAAAGTAGGCATCTTAAAGTTAAGATAATTTATATTTTGTTGATCAGACTCCACAAAAACTTTGTAAGCAGATAAAAAATCTTCATTGTTTTTTTTCTCTAAAAGATTGTAAAAAAATTCATAAACTTCAGGATTAGTTTTGATAAAAATGCTAGAAAACCATCTTTTGATAGAGTCTACTGTAATACTATATCCATTTAACGCCTGACTATATCGATCGTGCACAGTTTTAATTTGCTCTTTTGATCTATTAAATACACTAGCTATTAAAACTAATTTATTTACTTTATCATAGAATTTTTCTGTAAAGTGTTGAGCAATAAGTGCTCCAATTGAAAATCCTACAATATTTATTTTTTCTGTCTGTAATTCATTAATTAAATTTAATAATTGATTACTAAAAATTTCAAAATTTAGTTGTTTATAGCCTCCAGTTGACTGTCCATGATTTAACAAATCATAAAACAAAACAGGTTTTGTTGAAAAGAATTTTTTTTGAGGATACCACATTGTATTATCTAATCCCACACCATGAATAAAAATAGTTACTGTTTCATCTTTAATGTTATTAAATTGATAATAAGTACCGAACGAGTCTCTATATTCCTGAAAGCTCATTTTGCTCTATGTTTAAAAGAGTCTTTTCTAAAACTATATAAAGCCTTTGGATCAACTTCTACATTTACAATAGCTGGCTTGTTGCAAACTAGCGCATCCTTAATAGTTTTTTTGACGTCTTTGAGTTGAGTAATATGGTACCCTTTCGCTCCATATAACTCTGCAAGTTCATGAAAAGGTGGGCTAGAAATATCAGCACCGATATACCTTTTGTTGTAATAATCTCTTTGATATGCTTTTTCTGCCCCCCATGATCTATTGTTCATTACAATTGTAATCGTATTTATTTTATGTTGAACAGCAGTAGATAATTCTGATACTGTCATCCCAAAACCACCATCACCCATCAAACTAAATACTGGAGTGTTAGGTTGTGCTAGTTTCACACCTAGGCCTGCAGCAAATGAAAAACCTACTAATCCAAAATCTAATGGGGTGAATAATGATTTAGGTTTAGAAAAATAAAACTGATCAGTTGCTTGAAGACATAATGTGCCAGCATCTAGTGTGATTGATGAATTTTTTGGCAAGATTTCTCTTAATTCCTTGAATAATCCTGACGGTTGAATTATTTTTGAATTTGTATCTGCTTCATTATCTCTATTTTTATAATATTTATTTTTTTCATTAAAAAAATTGTTTACCCAGACAGTATTATTTTGATTAAATTTTTTAAGGCTTATCAAAGATGATAAATTTTCTAAAAATTTTTTAGCATCATTATTAATTCCTAATTCAATAGGAAAATATCTACCAAGAGCAATTGGATCAATATCTACCTGTACTATTTTCGCAGACTTAGAAATATTATCATAGGAATAAAATGTTGAATTAAAACCAAGTCTTGTTCCGATCGCTAATATTAAATCTGCATGATTAGCTAAATAAGAAGCCACTTTATTCCCTCGTGGCCCCATTTGCCCAGCATATAAATCACAATCAAAAGGTATAACATCACCATGTCCTGCAGAGGACACAAGTGGTATATTTAAATTTTTAGCGATTGAAATGACCTCATCATGAGAATTTGAATTTTTAATACCTGCACCACAAATTATTATAGGCTTCGTAGCGTTTTCAATTAAAGAAATTATTTTTTCTAAGTCGTTTTTATTAATATTTTTTTCTTTAGTTCCACTTTCAAATGTAAAACTTTGAAAACTCTCATTGCCTGATAATATATCTCTAGGAATATTTACATGTACTGGCCCCCATTTACCCTTTTTTGCTAAATGCATAGCTTTGTTTAATTCCACAGCAATATTTTTAGTTTCATTTATAGAAAATGTTTTTTTTGTTATGGGCTCAAAGAGTTTTTGTTGATCTACCTCTTGGAACGCATCCTTTCCTTTATGCTCAGTTGCTATTGCTCCAGCTATTGATAACAAAGGTGAAAAAGCTGCCTTTGCTTGAGCTACACCAGTTACCAAATTGGTAGCACCAGGACCATTTTGACCTGCAATTATAACGCCATGATTGCCTGAAGCTCTAGCATACGCATCAGCCATATGTGTGCCTGTTCGCTCATCTCTTACATCTATAAATTTGATACTCTTTTCATCATATAAAGCATCGAAAAGCTCCATTGTTGCTGATCCTATTAGACCAAAAACATGCTTTACATTATTTGCTTTTAAGCATTCAACAACGGCTTTCCCACCTGAAATAGGAGGGTTATTATTTTTTAACATTATGAAGCAGCTTTAACTTTACTTTTAGATTTACTTTTAAAATGAGGGATAATTTTTTCTGTAAATATTTTAATACTTTTCATACAATCTTCATGTTTTACTTCAGGAAAATTCGACCAAACTTTTAAATTTTGTAAGTTAAGCTCTCTTTGCATTTCTTCAATTTTAGCAATGATATAGTCTACAGTTCCAAAGAGCATGTTTCTTTCATGTAAAAATTCATATGAAAGTAAATCTAATTTATGATCTGTCTTTGGAAGCTCCTCTCCTGGATTCATGTGAGTTCCAAGACCTCTCCAATGGCACACCCATCTCATGTAATTAACCATTTGTTCACCAGCTTTTTCTTTTGCTTCTTCCATAGTATCAGCAACAAACATATCTCGTACAACGCTTATTCCTTCACCTAATTCAACATGACGTTTTTCTTTTTCAGCTTTTGCTTTTTGATAAATCTCAAAGCGTTTTTTTAGTGATTGAACAGGAGGTATCCACATAATAATGCTAATATCATTTTTTGCTGCCCATTCTATTGAGCTTGGACTATCAACGACTTGCCATAAAGGAGGATGTGGTTTTTGAACTGGCTGAGGTACAACACTAATTTTCTCTAATATTTTTGTATCGAGATTCATGAATTCAGAGCTTGGGGGACTCATATCATGCTCCCACTCAAAATTTGGAGCTGGATAAGTATAAAATTCTCCTTGATGGTTAAAAAATTTTTCAGTCCATGCTTTTTTAATAATTGTGAGAGTTTCCTCAAATAGTCTGAAGTTTTTGGCCTGGTCTTTCATATCAGCATCTGCGTTCATATTTAATGCTTCTCTTCCATAAATTCCTCTTCCCACCCCAGCCTCAACTCTTCCGTTAGATAGCTGATCTAGTAATGCTATATCTTCAGCAGCCCGGATAGGATTCCAAAATGTTATTATTGATGCAGCTTGACCAATTCTAATTTTATTTGTTCTAGCTGCTATATCTGAACTTAACAGAATGGGATTTGGACAAATTTCCATACCTTCATGACTAAAGTGATGTTCAGAAAACCAAATAGAGTCCCAATCATTTTGATCACAATATGTAGCGATCTCTCTTATTTCGTTGAGAATTTGATAATAAGTTTTTTTATTTCCCCAGTTAGTTGAATTACAGAAATAGCCAATT
>CEUL01149783.1_pt1 | contig 14144 bp, 14 predicted proteins | sample 427021 | NCBI WGS metagenome assembly CEUL01 (sample SAMEA2622800, study PRJEB7988) | marine metagenome | isolation source: saline water (ENVO:00002010), including | reverse complement strand
TCTCGACCCTCTCTAATTTTATCTCCGATCTTTCGGCGCCCCTGAAATGTTATTTGTGTGCCACCTATCTTTTTTGCCGGGAGATCAGGAAAATTGACATTTATAAGAACATTCTTGGGCCATTCCTCCTGCGTTATTTTTCGTATGATCCTGGGTCCGTGTTGTAATGAAGCCTCCCAGCGGACCTTTTCCCCGTAAACGCGAGCTTGACTGAGTGCGATAGCTGGGATGCCGAGCAATGTGCCTTCCATGGCGGCAGCCACGGTACCGGAATATGCTATATCCTCACCAAGATTACCTCCCGCATTTATGCCAGAAAGAACAAGATCCGGTTTTTTTTCCATCATAAGGTGCTGAACTGCCACGAGAACACTATCTGCCGGCGTTCCGTCTACAGCGAACTTTCGTCCATTGATCTTTCGAACCCGGAGGGGAAGGTTGATAGTTAAAGAGTGTCCAGAGGCACTTTTTTCACTCTCCGGCGCAACCACCCAGACATCAGGTGAAAAAGACTTCGCAATCTTCTCTAACGCCTTTAGGCCCGGCGAATTGATCCCATCATCGTTAGAGATAAGGATCCTGGCGCCGCGCAGCTGCATTAGTCTGCCTTAAGAGCATTAATTTTTGTCAGCCCACCCATGTACCCCTGGAGAGCATCGGGAACGGTAACCGACCCGTCGATATTTTGATAGTTTTCAAGAATAGCTATCAGCGTACGCCCAACCGCGAGACCGGAACCATTAAGCGTGTGCAAAAAACCGGTTCCCTTTCCTTCCGTAGTTCGAAACCGCGCATTCATTCGGCGAGCCTGGAAATCGCCACAGTTGGAACAACTTGAGATCTCGCGGTAGCGACCCTGACCGGGAAGCCAAACCTCTAAATCGAATGTCTTACATGCGGAAAATCCCAAATCACCCGTGGACAATAAAACGACCCGGTAATGCAAACCCAAACGCCTCAGCACCTCTTCGGCACATGCAGTCATGCGTTCGTGTTCCTCTGCTGCCATATCTGGATGCACCACACTGACAAGTTCAACTTTCGGAAACTGGTGCTGTCGCAACATACCCCGGGTGTCCTTACCTGCAGCGCCCGCCTCCGACCGGAAACAAGGAGTAAAAGCAGTGAACCGAAGGGGAAGATCTTCTTCAGCGAGGATCTCGCCCGCGACCATATTGGTCAAGGGAACTTCGGCTGTTGGTATCAACCAATGATCCGTCTCCGTTTTGAAAAGATCGTCGGAAAACTTAGGAAGTTGACCAGTACCGAACGCTGCCTCATCGCGAACAAGAAGTGGTGGATTTACCTCAGTATAACCAAACTCCGAAGTATGCAGGTCAAGCATCATTGCCGAAAGTGCTCGTTCCATTCGAGCAAGAGCCCCGCTTGTTATGACGAAACGTGAACCCGATAATTTTGCTGCACGTTCGAAATGTAACATCCCGAGGCGTTCGCCGATATCAACGTGATCTTCTGCTCTGAAATTGAATTCAGGCCTCTTTCCGATAACACGAATTTCAACATTGTCATCTTCATCCTCACCATCAGGGACATCATCAAATGGTAGGTTGGGAATCTCTTGCAGAAGATCAAAAATAGATGCGACCCCCCGCTTCTGTTCCGCCTCAAGGTGCGTCATACGGTTTTTCAATTCTGCGACTTCAGAGATCAAATCGTCAGCGGGTTCACCCTTACTCCTCAAACGACCAACCTGCTTAGAAACTTCATTCCGCAGTTTCTGAAGTTCTTGCAACTCTGTAGTGATACGTCGATTTGACCCATCGAGTTCTATCACCTGGATAGATAACGGTTCTAGACCTCGGCGCGCTAGCGCCGTATCAAACTGTTTGGGATTGTCCCGGATCCATCTTATGTCATGCATAATATTTTGTTCTAGCTGATTTTCAAAAGAATCTCAGGCCGTCCGATTGTCAGGCCCCTGCTCTAAATCTTCATGGTCTACGTCGTCATATTCTTTTATTCGGCGTTTTTCTATCATCCGTGCACCAAGAATCGAAAACTCATAAAGAACGATAATCGGGATGGCGAGCCCAATTTGGCTAACGACGTCGGGGGGAGTGATTATGGCAGAAAAGACAAAAACACCGATAATTGAATATTTACGTTTCGCTGCAAGCTCCGCCGAGGTAACGAGGCCCGCTCGTGCAAGTAGCATCAACAGAACCGGTAGTTCAAAGGCAAGTCCAAAAGCAAAAATCAGCCGTAGCACTAGAGTAAGATACTGATCTACCTTTGGTTCTACCTGCAATGGAAGTGTCCCGTTGCCGCCTAATGTTTGAAAATTAAGAAAGAATTCCCAGGCCAGTGGCATTATAAAAAAATAGACTAGGGCACCGCCGAGGAAGAATAAGATTGGAGTAGCCACCAAAAATGGAAAAAAGGCACGTTTCTCATTCTTGTAAAGACCCGGCGCAACAAACATCCACATCTGCATCGAAATAATTGGAAAGGCGAGGAAGAGAGCGATATAGAAAGCTAGTTTGATCTGAGCAAGAAATGGTTCGTAAAGCGCGGTGAAGATCAGTCGAGCACCGTTCTGATCTTCTAAAGCCCGAGCGAGAGGTCGAACTAAAAAGTCGTAAATGTCTTGGGCAAATACAAAGCTAACTGCAAACATCAAAAAAAAAGCCAAAATGCTATATATTAGCCTAGTGCGAAGCTCTACCAGATGACCTAACAGCGGCATGTTTTTTTCATTTTTCATCTTATCGTTCATACCGCCTTCTCCGGATCATCGTTCTCCTCTCTATTTGCCGGATTGTCTTTCACTTTTTTTAGGTTTTCTGGTACCCTTATCTCGTTTTCTTCGATGAAATTTGAAACGTCATAATCTACGAAATGCTCTTCAGCTGAGTCTTTATTTAATCGTCCCAAGTCGGTTAAATCATCCTCCCTATCGAGAACATCCATAATTTCTTTACCGACAGAGCCAATGGGTTCACCTATAGTTTTGACTGAATCCGATACTTTATCGAATTCTGCCTCACGAGCCACTTCTTCGAGCCCTGATTGGAATTCCCGCACGTTGTGCCTCACCCGTCGCATTAACCCGCTCCAAGTTTGTATTACCCTTGGCAAGTCCCTAGGTCGAAAAATTATAATCCCAAGAACTAAAACAAGCAGAAATTCCCAGCCGCCGATATCAAGCATGGCCGGGTGCGCCTTTCTTCAAAGATATGAACGTTGCTGAAAACTCAGCTTTTCGCCTTTTTGTCTTTTTTGCTGGCATCCGACACCCCAAAGTTTTCATCGGTCTCCAGTCCTTTTTCGTCCTCAATGACGGACTTATCTTCCTTCAAGTTTTTCTTGAACGCATTAATACCCTTTGCTGCGTCGCCCATCAGGCGAGGGAGCTTTCCAGCGCCGAATAATAGGATCACTACCAGTGCGATAAGTCCGATTTGCCAAGGTCCTAAAGACATAGCCAACTTTCATGATAAATGTTTAAAATCTATAAGATAATTGCAGATAGGTGAATAACTCGCAACGAAAAGGACAACTATCAACTATGCCTCCCTCAGAGATCCAAAATTTCCTGATCAACGCTTGCTAAATAAACAGGTACCCCTCGGTCACTAAAAAACCTCTTCTAGGCATATTGCTCCTGATGCTTTGCGAGGACGAAAATATGGGGGTGCTCCAGACTGGGGATAGCCTAATAAATTTCGAGGTTGCCCGGGAAATAGTGTTCGATGCGGGGGCAAGAAACGTCCGTTATTTCAATCATCGCATTTATGTGTTACCTATCCTCAATTTAAAGTTCGTCGCCGTCCGAGAGTGCCTCTGCGTCTCCCTGCTCCAGCGTACCTTCAGCTGACGAATTCTCGTAAAAATCACCACTATCACCAATTATGGTCCCTGCAGGGCGAGTATCGAGTAGACCGGATGCTTTAAGTTCGTCGACTCCGGGCAAATCTGCAAGGGAGTTTAAGCCGAACTCGCCAAGGAAGGCTGGCGTGGTACCCCATGTAGTGGGCCGTCCCGGCGTTCGACGACGCCCTACCGGCTTTATCCATCCCGCCTCAAGTAGAACGTCAAAAGAACCTTTGCTGACAGATACGCCACGAATTTCTTCCACCTCGCTTCGAGTGACCGGTTGGTGATAGGCGATGATAGCTAGGGATTCTATAGCAGCACGTGAAGGTTTTCGACTGATCTTTCGCTCAATCCGCAGATGGGGGGAGAGATCCTCCGCAGTACGAAGTGACCATTTCCCCGCGACACGAGCTAGATTCACGCCACGGCCTTCGTACCGCGCTTGTATTTCGGTGAGTATAGCCCCGATATCAGTCCCCTCCGGAAGACGCTCGAGAAGAAAATCTGTGCCAACTGGCTCTGTTGCCGCAAATAATAAGGCCTCTACTATCCGAGTCTCTTGTGTCACGGCCTCCTCAACAAAGTGACCGCCTCCACCACCCGTATTTGTCTCTAATTTTTCTTGGGTTTCTTTTGCCTCCGTCACAATACTTTCATCCCTTTTTTCAATCATTTGACGGGGCTTCCTTCCCTTTTACATAAAGTGTGTCAAAGGCATTTGATTGGCTTATGCTTGCCCTACCTTCTTTCACTAATTCAAGGCTGGCTGCAAAAGTCGAAGCCACACCGGATCGCCAGATAATCCCATCAGTCAAACCATCGGGTAGAAAGGCGTTAAGGGTTGTCCACTCACCAACATGACCAATAATTCCCCGAAGTCGCTCGATTGCGTCACTTATCGAAAACAACTGCGATGCTTCAATCGTCAATTGCGAGGCGGTCAAACGGCGGCGATTATCACCGTAAGCTTTAAGTACTTCGTAGAGCGAAAGCTCGTAAACCGAGGTTTTAATCACCTCCATTCCCTCAGGTGCGCCCCGGGCAAACACGTCTCTGCCAAGCCGAGGCATGACCAACAATTGCTCGCCTGCTTTTCGCATTGAATCTAGGCGGCGCAACTGGAATTTGAAAGCTTCAGCAAGTTCTGGGCCTGAGCCCTCATCGCTTTCTTCGGTTTCGGGCAGCAAGAGCCGCGATTTAAGATATGCCAACCAAGCCGCCATGACCAAGTAGTCTGCTGCTATTTCGAGCTGAAGCTGTTTGGCGGCCATGATAAAGGATAGATACTGTTCTGCGAGAGTGAGGATTGAAATCCTAGTCAGGTCAACCTTTTGCTGACGTGATAGTGTAAGAAGCAGATCTATAGGCCCCTCAAACCCGTCCAGATCTAGGACAAGTTCATTTATTTCCTTTATTGATTCTTCTTCGAATGTGTCCGTCGTATCGGACATGCGGACCATTTCCCTTCCAAAGGCACCAAGCCAACAATTCAAAATTATAGAAGTTTCGCTAGGTGCAGGCTAATAACGAACCACTACCGGCGTTGACTTACAGCTGGCCCAAAAACGCTGAAATCCGCCATTTCGCAGCCTCGGCATCGAAATCATCCGAATCGAATACCCTTTGTCTTGCAGAATTAAGGCGTGCCAGTGACTCCTTTCGCATCTGTGGACAATTTTCAGCGATGGCAAGCATATTCATAAAATTTCCGTCGCAATGGATTGCGATGTCGCAACCTGCCGCAAGCACCGAATGAACGCGTTGTTCCGGCCGGCCTGATAATCCCTCCATACAGACGTCATCGGAAAACAACAACCCGTTAAAACCAATTTCGTTCCGGATGATCTCTTCGATCAATACTGGCGAGGTACTACCAGGCTGTTCGCTATCGACCGAAGAATAAATGACGTGTGCGGTCATACCGGCGGGCGCATCGGACAAGCCCGAAAACGGCACAAAGTCGGTTAGGCGAAGATTAACAAGAGGCGCATCAACCTTGGGGACTTCCTTATGGCTATCAACCAACGCGCGACCATGCCCGGGAATATGCTTGATCACCGGTAGGATCCCACCCTGAAGAAGTCCGTCACACGCTGAACGCCCCAGAATGGCGACAATAGAGGGGTTATTAGAAAAGGCGCGATCACCAATAATTTCGTGACTGCCTGCAATAGGAATATCTAGTACCGGAGCACAATTTACATTGATACCAAGAGGCGTAAGTTCGGACGCAATCAAACGATAGTTGAGCGCAACGCAAGCCGCTGCTTCATTAGCGTTATCTCTGCTATAATCACCAAACATTCGCATCGGCGGATATTCTGACCAGTGAGGAGGATGCAAACGCTGAACCCGTCCACCTTCTTGATCAATCATTATGAGGATTTCTTCATTACCCGAAACAACCCGAAGACTCTCGGTTAGGCGCATCACTTGTTCTGGTGTATCTAAGTTTCGATCAAAAAGTATATAGCCCGCAGGCTTACAATCTCGGAATAATGCTTTCTCATCGGCGGTAAGTTTCAGTCCAGCACAACCATAAACGACGGCCGCTGGTCCTGGCTCAGCGGCGAACAACGAAACAGCTTAGGTTCTGCAATTTAAGACTTCCGCAGAGGGTCGAGGCTTTCTGCTTGGAGGCAAAAGACCCCACCTGCATCCTATAAAAGGTGCCGCGACCATCACCAAGAACCGCCCTTTCAACAACCAGGGGCAAACTACCGAGCAAATCTTTGTGTCTTATTTTTAACAATGCCCAATTTCTTCGTAAAACCGCCTCCGATCTCATTGATGAGATTTGGATCCGATAACGCCCCAAAGTAGATTTCTTTGCAGACGACGTAGGGGCTACGGTCGCCGGCTTTGTCGGTGCAGTTTTTATATTTGGTTTCTTGGCTGTTTGTATTTGTTTCAAGGTTGACGATGGTTCCCGACCTTCTCTCCCAACTTTTTCAATATTTGTTGAAAAAGCCGGCCTTGAAGAACTCGCCGAACTAGGTGCCTTCGAAGATGCTGACCCGGCCGCAGGTGAGCGAATACGTGAGGTTTTTGAAGGAGCCTTGATCGGTTGCTCGGGTAGCGGCAGCAGTCGCTCAACGCGGCTCGACGGTTTTTCTGATTCAAGTCGCGTGAAAACTTCCTTGTCTTGATTGGGGACTTTCATCCCACCAGGGCTTTTTGGGCGGATCTTGGTTGGACCCTCGGCGGCTTGAATCACCGGAGGGATCTTGCTTTCTCCGGCTTGGCGTCCCTTGTTGTAAGCATATAATACGATGACACCGACCCCCATTATCACAGCAATGGCTACGAGGAACGCCATAATTCGTCGTCCACGCCAACTATATCCGGAAGGATCATCTCCTTCCTTTGTTGTAAGTGGCAAATCACCCGGTGTTTTAAATTCGTCAGCCATCAGCGCATCTCCTCAACCGGTTTGACACCCATCACCGCCAGCCCCGAAGCGATTACAACCGCCATTGCTCTCACCATTGCAATTCTGGCTGCTGAAATCTTTTCGTCGTCAGCAATCAAGAAACGCAGACCGACATTCTCATTTCCCTTATTCCACAGCCCATGAAAAGCAGCGGCCACATCCCCAAGGTAATATGCTATACGGTGCGGTTCCCGCATGATAGATGACGTCTCGACGACCCTTGGCCAACTCGCCAATAACCGAATCAGTGCCAACTCCGCTTCGTCGTCTAGGACGGACATATCAATTTGTGAGAGACTCGCATCGTCAACTGAAAGACTCGGAAAAAGGTCATTTGCATTGCGCAAAACAGAGCACGCCCTAACGTGGGCATACTGGACATAAAACACTGGATTATCGCGTGATTGCTCGAGAACCTTTGCTAGATCGAAATCGAGAGGAGCTTCATTGCTACGGGTTAGCATCATAAATCGCACAACGTCCCTACCCACTTGGTCGACCACCTCTCGGAGAGTTACGAAGGTACCTGCCCGCTTGGACATCCGCACGGGTTCTCCGTCTTCGAGAAAATTAACAAGGTTACAGATGCATACATCCAAAACACCCTCTTCGTTTGTGACAGCTTCAACCGCCGCCCGCATCCGTCTTACATAACCTTTATGGTCCGCACCCCAAACATCGATCATTTCCCGGAAGCCGCGCCTATATTTATCAAGATGATAGGCAATGTCGGCAGCAAAATAAGTCCAGGTGTCATCTGATTTCCGGAGAGGGCGATCGATATCATCCCCGAAGAGAGTCGAACGAAAAAGGTACTGTTCTCGTTCTTCCCAATCATCCCGTTTTTGTCCCTTAGGTGGTTTTAGTGTGCCCCAGTACACTAAATCTCGAGACTTCAGTTCTGATACTACTTGCTCTATCGCATTTTCATCATGTAATGATTTTTCTGATCGGAACTCTTGGTGTTTTATCCCGAGCGATATGAGATCGGAGCGTATTAAATCAATCATGGCATTTATCGTAAAGTCGCGGACCACTGGCAGCCACTTTTCGACTCCTTCAGAAAGCAGTGAGTCTCCGAAGTTTTTAGCTATTTCCTGCCCCACTCTAACAAGATAATCTCCAGGGTAGAGGTCATCAGGGATCTCGCCGATATCATCGCCCAACACCTCACGGTATCTCAGAAAGGCGGAACGAGCGAGCACATCGACTTGGACGCCAGCGTCATTAATATAATATTCTCGAGTAACCTCGAACCCAGATTTCTCTAGTAGGGCTGCCAGTACGTCACCAATCACTGCGCCCCGCGCATGGCCTACGTGCATCGGACCGGTAGGATTTGCGGAGACGTATTCGACGTTGATCTTCTTTCCTCGACCTAGGCTATTAGCGCCATACTCCGTTCCGGCACTAAGTATCTCTGTAATCTGCTGTTGCCAGACAGAAACATCTAGCCGTAAATTGATAAAACCGGGCCCCGCGACATCCACCGTTTTAATTCCAGGTTCGAGCTTCAATCCTAGAGCTATTCTATCTGCGATTTCTCTAGGGCTCTCTTTCGCTTGATTGGAAATGATCATCGCGACGTTTGACGAAATATCACCATGTTCTGGATCGCGCGGTGGTTCAACCGAGATCCGACCAAGATTCAAATTAGGTGGCAAGCTCCCATCCGCACACAATTGCTTTACCGTACGTTCGATAGCCTGCCGATAGTTATTAAAAACGTTCATCTATTCACTTCGTATACGTCATAAAGTCGGCGATGTTCATCAAGTGCAAAGCGGTCGGTCATACCCGCGATGTAGTCAGCGATATGCTGTGCTCGCAGCTTCTTTTCAACTCCTTCAGCGCCCGGCCGCCAATCTTCTGGAAGACACTCTGGTTCTTCCACATACAGTTTGAAAAGATCGGCCACCACCCTGCGTGCCTTGCTAGTCATCCGGTTTACCCTGTAATGCCTATACATACGCTCAAAAAGAAACAACTTTAGGGACCGATTATCAGCATCTAGTTGATTAGAAAACGCAACCAAAGGCCCGGGAAATTGCCTTACATCCACCACCGACTTTGGATTTGCGTCGGAAAGTCTTTGTGATGTCTCAGAGAGAAGGTCGTTGACCATCAAGTTGATTAGACGTCTACCGATTTCATGAAATAGGCGACTATTCTGCAGATCTGGATATTTCCCGCGCACTTCCGAAATGATAGGGCCAAGAATGGGCACATCTACGAGATCTTCGATGGAAAACAAGCCAGCGCGCAAGCCGTCATTAACATCGTGAGAATGATAGGCGATATCGTCCGAAAGAGCGGAAATTTGCGCCTCAATACTGGGCCATGTATTTAATTCGAGGTCGTGTTTCGAGTTATATGCATCAAGAGCGCCAGGTAAGTCACCCGTTATGGGTCCGTTATGCTTGGCAATCCCCTCTAGGGTTTCCCAAGTTAGGTTTAAACCGTCAAATTCTGCGTATCTCGCTTCTAAAGATGTAATTATGCGTAGTGTCTGAATGTTGTGATCAAATCCCCCGTGTGGTTGCATTGCTTCGTCGAGGGCTTCCTCGCCAGCATGCCCAAATGGCGTATGACCAAGGTCATGTGCAAGCGATAAAGCTTCTGCCAGGTCTTCATCAACAGATAGCCAACGAGCCAGAGACCGTGCAATTTGAGCGACTTCCAGACTATGAGTGAGGCGTGTCCGATAGTAATCACCCTCATGATAGACGAATACTTGGGTTTTATGCTTCAGACGCCGAAAGGCACCCGAGTGAATAATCCTGTCTCTATCGCGCTGATATATACTTCGAGTCGGGCTTTCTTCTTCTGGAAAAACCCGCCCTCGGGACAGCGTCGGTAGACACGCAAAAATCGCTAGCTTGGATTTGGGAACAGATCCATCTGCAGGGCTCATTGCCGCAAACTAGACCCGGATATCCAGATCTGCAATGGAATCGGATACACAAAAGCCGTTTTTCCAATCGAAAAAGTTGACGAAATCTTTTCTTCAAAATAGATATGATGTGTAAAGGAGTAGAAAATAACTATGGTCGATTGTCTGGAAGAGCCTTCTGCACAAATAACTGTCAGCGATTCCGTTATTTGTCGGCTGAAGGAACTTCATGGTGACAAAGAAAATGCGGGAATGATGCTGCGGGTTTCTGTTAGCGGCGGCGGATGCTCGGGATTCCAGTATACCTTTTCCTTCGACGATCAAATCAACGATGATGACCGAACGATCGAAAAAGATGGTGTTACCGTAATCATTGATGAAATTTCATGGGATTACCTGGTCGGTTCCGAGATTGACTACAAGAACGAATTAATCGGGGCATATTTCTCTATCGAAAATCCGAACGCGGCATCCACCTGCGGCTGTGGAACATCGTTCGCCATCTGAAAATTCAGATTCCTGATCTGCCGAGCCGGAATTTGAATTTTTTAGACCGCATTAATCTCTTTCCCTCAGGCAAAATAATTGGTTCATCTGGAGCTAGATCCCCATAAATTTATTTAGCAATGAGGCGGAATCATGTTGAGGCTAACCGAGAGAAGAATCCACCGAACAGAGTTGAACCGAATAGTTTTACCGGCCCTGTTGTCACCAAAATTTTCGGAAATTAGAAATTCTTCAACGAAATCTATAAATATCGTTCCCAAATCCCATTCGGTGCCAGTGTTTCATTAGGAATGACGAACCGGTAAGAATTAGAGAAAAAATTATCAGCTTACGGAAAAAATCTTGACCATCATCGCTACTTGGAACGTCAACTCTGTGCGTGCCCGACTGCCACGTCTGCTTGAATGGCTTGATGAATTCAAACCAGACGTAGCCCTGCTCCAAGAAATTAAAGCTACAGAGGAAACGTTCCCCCGCCTAGAAATTGAAGATCGTGGCTATAACGTCGAGATCTATGGCCAAAAGAATTTTAATGGTGTGGCCTTGCTCTCTAACTCACCTATCAAGGATGTTATTCGAGGCTTACCGAATAACGCCGAAGACCACCAAGCACGTTACATTGAGGGTTTGACTGCGGGCATTCGAGTCGCCTCCATATATCTCCCAAATGGGAACCCGGTACCCGGCGATAAATTTGATTATAAGTTGCGCTGGATGGAATGCCTTTGTGAACACATGCAAGACTGTCTAACTCCAGATAAGGCTATCGTATTTGGGGGAGACTATAACATCGTACCCACCCCTGATGACGTTCACGACCCGGAAAGCTGGTCGAACGATGCACTATGTCGGCCAGAGAGCCGAAACTATTTCCGTCGAATGCTTTATCTAGGACTTACCGACGCATATCGAGTATTTCACAAAGGACCGCATAGATACACATTCTGGGATTACCAACGCGGCGCCTGGCAAAAAGATTTTGGGGTCCGGATCGATCACCTTTTACTCTCTCCGCGGGCAACGGACATGCTCAAGGATGCTAATATCGATCGCGGGCCGCGCGGAAGAGAGAAAGCCTCCGACCACACCCCAGTCTGGTGCGAACTCGAGTGAGCTCTCTTCTGGAAGCTATTCGGTTTATCCTTATTGGCCTAATATTTGGTTTAATTTGGGCGATCGTGCAGTACACGAATGGCCAGATGACCGATTTTAAGTTATTGGCGGGACCAATCATAGTTTTCGCCATTATAGGACTAGTGATGTGGGCCATTAGACGCGCCATAATTCTGATACGCTCACGTTAGATATCGGCGTAGGTGTGCGTTTCCGCTCTCGCTCCCGGATGTACAACCGCACCTTCATTTGCATTGCCGACCGTCTGGGCGTAACGCCATAAAGCCCCCGACTGATAATCATGCTTCCTCGGCTTCCATGATTTCCGTCGGCGGGCAAGTTCCGCCTTCGACACGTGTACATCTAACTTACCTTTCTTAGCGTCGATGGAAATAATATCACCGTTTTTAAGGAGACCGATCGGACCGCCAACAGCTGCCTCGGGCCCAACGTGCCCGATACAAAATCCACGCGTGCCCCCGGAAAAGCGCCCATCAGTGATCAAAGCCACCTTTTCGCCCATACCAAGGCCATACAATGCTGCAGTTGTCGACAACATTTCCCGCATTCCGGGACCACCCTTAGGGCCCTCGTATCGGATCACTATGACGTCACCTTCCTTGATTTTCCTTTCCACCACCGCTTCGAAGGCATCCTCTTCACAATCAAAAACCCGAGCCGGACCCTGGAATGTGAGCTTTTCCTCCATACCGGCGACCTTAACAATCGCACCTTCTGGCGCTAGCGAGCCTTTAAGACCAACAACCCCGCCTGTTGGCGAAAGCGCATCTTTCACCCTGTAAAAAACTTTCTGTTTTTCAGGGAACTTTAACTTAGAGTGGTTTTGTTTAAGCGTTTTACCGGTCACGGTGATACAATCGCCATGAAGCAACCCGTTATCTAACAATTCCTTAATCACTACTGGAACGCCGCCCGCCCGATACATATCGGTCGCCGTGTAAGTACCGCCGGGCATTAAGTCCGCTATATACGGGGTTTTTTTGAAAATGCGCGCGACATCATCGAGTGTAAACTTGATTCCAGCTTCATTAGCAATGGCCGGCAGATGCAACCCGGCGTTGGTTGATCCTCCGGTGGCTGCGACTACCACCGCTGCATTTTCAAGTGACTGTCGCGTCACAATATCTCTAGGACGAATATTCTTTGCCAAGAGCTCCATAACCGCGACACCAGATGCTCGGACCATCTCATCGCGTGACTTGTATTTCGCGGGGGCTCCAGATGAGGTGGGGAGTGCAATCCCCATCGCCTCAGCCACGCACGCCATCGTATTTGCGGTGAATTGTCCACCGCAAGACCCTTCGCATGGGCAGGCAACGCTCTCTAGCTCTTGCAGTTCGTCTGCGGTCATATTCCCGGCAGCGTACTGGCCTACACCTTCAAATACGTCAACAACGGTGACATCCCGGCCCTGAAATTTACCCGGCAGGATTGTGCCGCCGTAAACAAATACCGACGGAACGTTTAGCCGAACCATTGACATCATCATACCAGGTAGGGATTTATCGCACCCAGCCAATCCCACTAATGCGTCATAACAATGGCCCCGCATCGTTAATTCGACGGAGTCTGCGATGATCTCGCGAGATACTAATGACGATTTCATACCTTCATGACCCATTGCGATACCATCTGTGACCGTAATCGTTGAAAACTCCCGCGGTGTCCCACCGGCAGCCTTCACTCCCCGTTTAGCCGCCTGTGCTTGCCGGGAGAGGGAAATGTTACACGGCGCGGCCTCGTTCCAGCAGGACGCTACACCCACAAGAGGCTGGGCGATTTCTTTTTCAGTCAGCCCCATCGCATACAAATAGCTGCGATGTGGCGCCCGCTCCGGACCAATCGTTGTATGCCGACTAGGTAGCAGCTTCTTATTAAATTTACGTTTGGCTTTCTTCGCCGTTTTTTTTGTGGCGCGTTTCACAGCACCCGATCCGTCGGGCATGTCGTTCTCCTGTCGGTGAAATATTTCTTGGGACAATAGTCCCGTCAGCAGATCCCGGCTAGTTTAACACAAAGTCAGGAGAGATAACCTTTATCACGATAGGCATCTAACGCACCGGGATGAATGTGTACGCCACCGAATTCGATTGCCGCTTTACCGTATAACCGAATTGGCTCAAATAACCGGTCCAACCCAATAAAAAGCGGATTAATGACCGCGAGTTCTTCGAGGTTATTAAGCATAGTGGTCACAAACTGCCGAACGATTTCGGGATCTGTTCGAGCATGCGTTCCTACTACGTTAATTACCGCGACCTGATCTGTGTTTTTATCTAACCCTCTGAATAATCCCCCTGGCATCTTTTCCAACCTATAGAATTCAACCTTTTCAAAAAT
>CEUL01149254.1_pt1 | contig 14154 bp, 12 predicted proteins | sample 427021 | NCBI WGS metagenome assembly CEUL01 (sample SAMEA2622800, study PRJEB7988) | marine metagenome | isolation source: saline water (ENVO:00002010), including | reverse complement strand
CTGATGATCCCCAGGAGGTGGTCCCTGATGATCCCCAGGAGGTGGTCCCATACCGTGTCCGTCAGCGAGTGCCGGAGATACCGGAGCAAATATCAAAAATCCAACTGCGATAGCAGCCAGAATGCGACTGGAAATAGCGTTTGTAACCAATTGATATAACATCGTTTTATGAACCCGTTGAACAGCTAAACCCTGAAACAATCCTGTCGAATCTAATTTGTAGAGCAGTAGAGTCTTCACCTGTAGCGGTCATTGATATTTGAGAGCCTGAATCGGGACATGCCCATGCTCCAATAATGCCACCGGTGGCGTCTCCACCTGAGTTGTCCGTGCGCAAGAATCCAGAAAATCTTCCCTCATTTCCGTCCACAGTGAGATCCCCACTGTTAAGGGGTGTGAGCGTTGAATCCGAATTCCCCAACAGTTGAAGCTGGTAAGTCAAGTCAACAGTTTGCTGAGGTGTATCACCCTGATCTGGTTGCCAGAAGATGACCACATCAGCTCCGTTGTAGTTGAATTTCATCAATCCTTGAGAAGTATCAGCATCTGGCTCCGACCATCCATCGATACTCAGATTTGAAGATGCGAATGAGGAGTCCTGATCGAGCTGAACCGTGAACCCGTATTTGCTGTAAACGTTGGTGAGCGGCTCTGGCGTTGGCGTTGCAGTCGGCGTTGGAGTTGCAGTCGGTGTTGGAGTTGCAGTCGGCTGAGGAGTTGCAGTCGGCTGAGGGGTTGCAGTTGGCTGAGGCTTTGCAGTCGGCTGAGGAGCTGCAGTCGGCTGAGGAGCTGCAGTCGGCTGAGGGGTTGCCGTCGCTTCTACATCATCAGAGATTGAGTTTTCATCTGTGGGAGAAGGAACGGGTGTAGCGGTCGGATTGGGCGTAGAAGCTGTTGCGGTGGGGGCGACGACTGGTTGAGTCTCCTCGACCGTTTCACTCCCTGAGGAGCAACCGAAGGCAACTAATGCCAGAAATCCTATCGTCATTACCGACATTGCCTGGTAACTCAAGTGTTTCAACCTTATTTCAGCTAACAGGTGACCATACCTCTACGATTCAGTGAATCCTAATACGCAGCGCAAAGTTTATCAAAAACGCGAAGCCCGCTTTTTGACGCCAAATTTCTATTTATGAAAAATGGTTTTGGGGGAGCTTTTAGTACTCGAACCCAACAACTCCGACCTGCAAAGAACAACGGTGACCGACGACGTCCTCTATAAACAAACTGGTCAACGCTGTGGGAACAATTGCAGTGTACTCGCCTTTCGCATGTTTCATGAGAACGGCGAAACAATTCTTGATGAGAGATTACTGAGAGCGCGAAAGAAAAGCAAAATGCCGTCGATACCTAGCAAACAAGCGGTAAAACGGTTCAGCAAGAAAACTCGGAAGCCAGAATGACATCAACTTCGCGATAAGTCTGGTCTGGCTTTTTGTGATCGATATTGTGTAAAAAACAGCTCGAGCTCCCGTTAGGACTCGCCCGTCAGGTTCCATAACAACAAGAGTCTTGACAGCTTGACGATACGTCACAGGGTAAGCGTAAGACTTCAGATTCACTCGGGTATTAGGGACGAGCTTTACCCTGTGATCCAAGTGGTTTCGCTGGAGCCAACGAATAAAACTTCGTCAGATAACGCATGTTGCGTCGTAAAAAACTACCGTGGATTTTGTGACTAAGTCTTTCCGGAATCGCATCTAATTACAAAAAACATCCTTACACGACTCTTAGACTAAATTAGATTTCAGAATCGAGCTATATCAAAGTGGTAAATACCTCATATGGCAAGAGTGCCACCAAATACCTGCCAAGCCCAAAAAGTCTTGGTGGTTAGGCTAAGGACAATGTATACGCGCTCGCCAAACAAGTATTCCCGCCATTAAGAATCCCGCTTGTTAGGTATATAGAGAGGCTTATCCACTTTAATAGCGAGGCCTAAGGTCTAGCTAACCATGGATTCGACTGACGAAGTTCAAATCGCATACCAGTACGGGCTTCTAACCAGTCGCCAGAATCCCACGGCAGAAGCACGACAGGATCACGAGTTTGGAAGATAGAACAATTTTGCTAACTGGTGCGACAGGTTACGTAGGAGGATTACTCCTTCCGGCACTGTCGCGAAAGTTTCGCCATGTCAAATGCATGACAAGGAATCCCAGTTCGATCGCAGCCGCTCTCGAAGATGGAGTTACCGCAGTTTATGGAGATACCACAGACCACGATTCGCTTGAGGAAGCAATGGAGGGTGTAGACGATGCCTTTTACCTAGTCCACTCACTAGGGGATTCAGATGATTTTGAAGAACTCGAAGCTCAGAGTGCAAAGAATTTTGGGGCGGCAGCAGCTAAGTCGGGTATCAAAAGAATTATTTTTCTGGGCGCACTCTCACAGACTGAAAAAGAGGATTCGTCGAAACACATGGCCAGCCGTCACAGAACAGGCGAGCTACTAAGGCAGTCTGGAGTTCCCACAATTGAGTTCCGTGCTTCCGTGGTGATAGGCGCAGGCAGCATGCCGTTCGAAGCGGTAAGAGCACTGGTTGAGAGACTCCCAATAATGGTTACACCGCGATGGGTAAGAGGTGTTCTACAACCAATTTCAGCCAGGGACCTAAGGGATTACCTGATTGCAGGATTGAACATTCCGGCTATTAGCAGGGTAATTGAAATTGGTGGTGCGGATGTCGTCCGATACCAAGACTTAATGAAAATTTACTCGAAAGCACGCGGCTTGCGCCGAATGATGATCCCAGTCCCAGTCATTACGCCTCGCTTATCGAGTCATTGGCTACGCCTTGTCACGCCAGCTCATTTCTCTATTGGCAGGAGAATCGTCGAAAGTGCGGTTCATAGATCAGTCGTTAGTTCGAAAGCAGCTTCCGAGCTTTTTGACCTGAAGCCTCTGGGCACAAAACAGGCAATTAAAACGGCGATCAGCGAAGAAGAATCGTCTTTTGAATTTCTTGACAAAAACGGCAAGGCAAAAGACTACAAAACACTTATTGGTACGAGGTTTGTGGAAAAACGTACACGCCCTCTGAGCGTCGATCCCAAGAGAGCCTTCACAATCGCCTGTCAAATCGGCGGGCAATATGGATGGAAATGGCAATCATGGTTATGGACACTCAGAGGCTGGATCGATCGATCAGTTGGAGGAGTGGGGTTCAGAAAGGGCAGACCCGAAAACCTGCAATTGGGCGACCAGCTGGATTTTTGGACTGTTGCAAGGGTGACAACCAATCGACTTACGTTGTCTGCAGACATGCGTTTGCCAGGAAACGCAGTTTTCGATATTCATGTGTTCGAGAACGCATCAGGAGATGTCTTTCTGGAACACACAGTCTCATTCAACCCGCGCGGGTGGATAGGCCATTTCTACTGGTTCGCGCTTTATCCTCTACACGCCTTGGTGTTTAGAAAAATGCTCAACAATATGGCAGCACAAATAGAGGCAGCATCGGCGAAATAGCTTGATTGGAATCCTGACCGTTCACAAACCATAAGATTCCGTGTTGCCGAAGTCGTAACGTCCCTCGGCTGATTTAACAATCATGGTGAACTTACCCTCTGTGGCTCAAGTGACAACAGTGAGTAAATTCTTGCTACAGAAATACGGGCGGATTCAACCCTAATTAGTTTAGGGCAGACAAAATCAAGTCGCAAAATACTCTTCGCTAGTGTTGATCAGCAAATCGGAAGTAGATTCTCGTTACTTATAACTTCATCGATCATAGCCAAAGTAAAATTCGCATCCCGCAGCGGCGCATCATGATTGAGCACAGACCCATTATTTCGTAGGTCGACGCAGACAGTCCTGACGGACGGTGGAACTAGCCGATAGTTGAAGTCGATCAACCTGTCAGCTCGATTATGGACCAAGGTAACTTTGGTTTCCCCCCAATCGCTCCTTTGAAGAGATTTAACAGTCGAAGAATCGCTTGAAAGATCGTCCAAAACTGAATTACCACGCGTTAATAATTCGCTATTACAAGCGGTTATGGCTATCAACAATCTCCCGAGCGCAGTCTGAGTTTCGTCAAGCCCGAACACTGGAGAACTGATGGCGAAAATAGCTTTCGTGCGATCAGAAACATCTCCACCGCCCGTTTCTAGGTCAAGCGCGAGAGCTCTCAAAGCAACCACACCTCCCAATGAGTGTGCGATTATGACAAATTCTTCTTCTGGGTAATCCTCGTAGATCGAACTTAAGTTTTTTACTGACTTATCGATCGAACTCAAAGTATCGCCGGGACTATAAATTTGTGACCAGCCATCTGGCGAATAACCATACTCCAAGATACGAGGGGATTGTCTATCAGACTTGTCTTCGGCAACATCTAGATTCTCTACCAGGACTTCAGCAACCCCTGATGCCCAATCGGCCCGGTCATCATTTGATGAACAGATACCTCTAACAAGTATGATGCTTGGTGATTGAGTAGCTGAACAGCCTTGGAGCACAAGAATAGACACTAAAAGAATCGCCAGTACGAACGGGTTTAATCCCATCGTCAATATCCTCGTATGACATCTCAACCCGACAAAATATTTCGATTACGTCGCAACAACCCGTATACCCCAAATACAAGAACGGTGAATCCAGAAAGTGCTCCAAAGGTATGTCCCTCTAGCAGGTTGACCACGACAAAAAATGCGATGACTAGAGCGCCTGGCAGAAATGCGAAAAAAATCTGCCTAGGTACTGTTCCGACTACCGGTAAGAAGGCCAAAAAGCCGACTAAAAACCAACCGCCAAAGTTTGTCAAAGGAACACCGTAGTACGCATATTCGAGAGCGGACGAATGCCATGACCATGCGTTGAGAGAACCGGTTGCGACAGGTTCAAGACAAAGGTCGATTATGACTAAAAAAAATGGTGCGAATACCATCGAAGCCCTGAACCTTAATTTCAACATCGAAGCAGTACAAGCCGTAAAAGATATGACCAATATCCAAGCCGCTATTAATGCGATTGGGACTTTTAGAATCGACCAACCTAGAACGTTTGTGTACTCATAACCACCGAATGGGAAACCGGTTGAGACTCCGATAAGCTCGGCACCAAAACCTATTAGACCGCCCACGATCAGACCTACTACACCTCTAAGTCCGAAGTACATGAGAACAAGTAAGGCCGAGACAGCTAACATCGTCGGCGGTGCCCAATCCGTCCCAGCTGGTGGTTTCTCAAAGAAACCAGTAGAAGCAATTCCACCGACCAAAAGTATTAAGAGCAGTACCCAAAGAGAATATGAAAAGGCACTCCTCATATGACCTGTCTTAATCATGATCATCAGTGATAAGTTTGGTCACGATCTTCGCCGACATCAGCACTGTCGATGTACCACCTCCAGGATGAGTCCCACCTCCTACAAAGTAGAAAGGAGGCTGCTTGCTTTGGCGCATCCGAGGTCGGAGAAAACTGTTACGCCATCCGTGGGACACCTGACCGTATATTGCACCTGATGGTGATGAATAGGCGTTTTGAAATGTTCTCGGTGTCCAATGACTCAGAATTTCAGCCCGATCGAATATTTCATTCAAACCAGATTTATCAAGGCGAGTTCTTATCTGATTGAGTGCAAATTCCGTGTCTTTGTCAGTCCAATCGTTACCGATCGGAGGGGCATTAGCCATCACGAATATTCCACTTTCTCCATCCGTAGAAATACCCGGGTCAGAAATTGAGGGAATATTGATGTAAACGGTGGGATCTTCTGGAAATTTTCGAGACTTGAAAAGAGTGTTGAATTCTTTTTTATAGTCAGAGGAGAATGCAACCGAGTGATGAAAACTTACTGGTAAACGGTTTCGTGATCCAAGTAATGCGACAAATCCGGACAATGACAAGTTTCTAGGGTTGTGCTTATGGCCTAGGTTCCCATCGCTTATGTCCCAAATCTCCTCCGGGTCCGCATTAGAAATCAGTACATCAGATTCTATTTTTTCTCCTTGTTGTCCATATACGAACCATTTTTTGTTCGACTGGGCTATTTTTGTCGCTTTCCATCCAGTGTGAATATGAACATTTTTCGGTAAATTTTTGATCAATACCTGAACGATTTCGTACAGCCCTCCCGGTACGTACCAACCACCCTCACGCATCTCAAGATATGGTATGACACTAAGAATCGCAGACGATTCATACGGAGAAGACCCTACGTAGGTAGGATAGCGATTGAATACTTGCTTTAGACGGGAGTCTTTGAAGTAGTAATCGACCGTTTTGGCGTAATTTCCCCAAGCTCTTTGTTTAGGAGATCTAAACAACGCTATCAGGTCTGCTAATGACGCCGATTGGAAAGGCACTTTCTTGAAAAAAGTTTGTTCAGAAAGCTCAAAAATTCTCCGGCCCAAATCCAAAAAATTCAGGAATCCATCGACGTCTCTTTCTGATCCCGTCAGAGACTTGATTTCTTGGACTAACCTCGGAATGCTACTGCTATACACGAACTGGCTGCCATCAGCAAAACGATAGTTAAATAAAGGATCTATCCGCTTAGGAGTCAATTCTTTGAAAAAATTGATATTTACCAATTCTAGAAGCTCTTGAAAGAGCTCTGGAAGCGTCAGTAACGATGGCCCCGTATCGAAAACGAAACCTTTCGATTCAAATCTGTTGAGTTTGCCGCCAGGTAAATGATTTTGCTCAAGAACATGCACTCGCCAGCCGAGTGCAGAAAGCCTCACAGCAGTCGCGAGTCCACCTAGACCCGCTCCGATAATTGTTGCCATACGTTCAGACATTATCGGTTGACTCGGTGCCGGAATAATGGCGCCCTTTCCAATCTACGCCCCTATTGAAAGTCCAATTAATGAACGACAGCGTTCCGATATATAGCGCTATGAGGTTTGTAACTGGATTGAAAATTGTTGACCAAATGGGATGTCGCATCCTCGCAGCCAAAATCACTCTCGGCGAAATGCTCAACAAAATTGGAGCTAACGACAGTACCCCACCCTCCCCGAACAGCAGAGCTGCTGTCCAACCTATTGGTATCACCGTCCAAGCTGTCAGACTCCAGAGTTGAAATATCCAAAATGAACGTCGCTTTTTGAACGCAGGGTAGTAGTTTTTGGTGAATCCCTTGATGATCGAAGGAAAGGAATCGTACATCCTTACTGCAACTATTCCTATACCGTCAGTACACGCCGACTTGTGTCCGGCACGCCTCCACAACCTTGCCAGCATCGTGTCTTCAAACAGCTCATTTCTTACTGTTTCGTGACCGCCAAGTTCTAGATATATGTTTCGGTCCATAAAGATGCAGGCACCATGGGCTAAACCAAGTGACTCATCATTCTTCGAGTCAGCTAATGGTGCTGGAAACAGTGTGAATACTATATGGTTCAAAACCGGCATCAGCAGTTTCTCAGCGATACTACTCACCAGCAACTCAGGCCAAGCCGATAGAAAACTGACTCGTTTTTTAGCTGCGATTTCACGCATTTTCGAAATAGCATCTGGCTTCAATCTAGCGTCAGCATCTAGAAACAAAAGCCAATCAGACTTAGCATTCGCAGCCAACTGAAAACAGGCGTGGTTTTTACCTGTCCACCCTGCAGGTTTATGAACGGTTGGAACAATCGTTACCTTTTTAGGATTAGCCTTTGCTATTTTCTTCAATATTTCCGAAGTGTTATCAGTTGACTCATCGTCGTACAAAAATATCGATTCGACATCATCGATTTGCTCAAAAACCGATTTGACGCAACTTTCGATGTTTCTTTCCTCGTCACGGCATGGCACAAGAACAGAAACAGATTGATTAAAGGTTCGCCGTGAGTTCACATCTACTCGCCATCTCGCAGCATTCCAAGCGGCGGTCAGAACTGGCGGGATCAACAAAACTACTGAGGAAATCAGAAGAGCACTCATGAAGTTCAATGGTCAAATACCACCCGAGCCACTAAACCGGGGGATTCCTCTATCGGCAGATGCCCAATTCCAGATAATTCTCTGGCATTGGAATTTGGCCACATATCTAGTAGCAGATCCACCGATTTCTTAACAGCCGAGAAAGTCCGCTCCCCATAAATAATCTGCACGTCTTTGTTGATATCCGAATACCGCTCCGTTGGATTTATAGAAGCCATCATTTTTAAAAATCTATAAACCAAATCATGATTAACGTTTTTAAATGATGCGGTCAGGTCTGTATTACCGGATCGTTTGCTCGAGAGGAATTTGTTCGTAACGTAGCGCCCCAATTTAGAAGCGAATGTCGTCATATAAGCGTTTCGTCCGAAATCTCCTAAAAGAAATATTTTGAAATACCAAGGAGCGTATGCGAATGGGTCGACGATAACCATACGGGCTACTTTTTCAGGGTAGATCCTAGCGATTTCTGCGGCAATCGCCCCTCCAGTGCAATTGCCCAGTATGGTCAAAGGATTTCCTGAAGGAATCATGCCAATGATCGATCCTGCGAAATCTTCCAAAACTAGCTCACGAGGGGCTGTGGATTCTCCATATCCTGGAAGATCAGGGACGAACACCCTGGCATTTTCTGGAATCAAATCACGAATCGGCAGGAATGTTTTATGACTCCCTCCCCAGCCATGCAGCAGCAGATAGGAATATTCTCCTTCACCCCACTGATTCATATGAATGTTGTAGGAATCAGCATGCATAATCTTCAACTACCCGCCCAGCGACCATTTTTCCGCTGAGAACGCACATTGGTACACCGGTACCAGGTGTCGTGGATGCACCAACGAAATAGAGCCCGTTTACTGAGCGGGATTTATTTGGCGCGCGAAATGGTCCAATTTGCTTCAAATTATGAGCTGCGCCAAATGCAGATCCATCGTATAGGCCAAACTTGTCTTTCCATTCGATTGGTGTCCACACTTGCTCAAACTCTATATTTGATTCATCTATTGAAATTCCTTGATAATTCAATTGACTAAAAATGTACGTGCGGAGGTTAGTAACGATCTCATTCCAGTCAGGGTTTCTCAGTCGAGATATAGTGGGCACAGGAACAAGAGCGAACATCGCAGAACATCCTGGCGGTGCGAGATCGGGGTCTGTGTTCGAAGGAATCGAAACATAAAACGGTGGCGCATCTGGAATCATTCCCCCACCCGTTACTAGTTCGAATGACTTCTTATACTGCTCGTTCAAGAATATCGTGTGATGGTTCATACTTGGGAATTTATTGCGAATCCCAAGATAAAAAGTGACCACACCCGGAGTCATTTGGGTTTTGTGAGTTACATCTCCATTCCCGATCAATTCTAGTAATGTGGTCGGTACATCAACATTGGAAACAACCGACCGTGCGCTAAATTGGCCGTTTTCCGTTCTGATACCAGTTACGCACTGATTGTCAGTGGTGATTTCCAGGACATCTTCACCGGTCCGAATCTCTACACCCATAGACAAAGCTAATTCCGCCATTTTTTCTATCAGCGCATACATACCGTTCTTTGGAAGCCATAACCCGTAGTAAATTTCACCAAAAGGCAATATTGAAAAAATCCCTCTCAAGTCGTAAGGAGAACCGCCTAGATACATAGCGTATGAGCCTAGAGCTTCTCGAACTTTCGATGATTTGAAGTGCTTGTTGAGCTGAGAGTCCATTGACCTAGAGAGACCCAGTTGCGCGAGGTGCTTAGGTCCTGCAGCTCTGAACCATTCCAAAGCCGAATCAGCGTTTTTAGTAACTAGCCTAGAAAAGGCGATCTCATACTTATTTCTAGCGTCTGCTAGAAAACGCAATAAACCGGTTGAGCTACCCGGCTCGAAACGTTCTAATTCATTGGCCAAAACATGTAAGTCGGAGCTCAACTCTAGATAAGTGTTATCGGGCCATAAAAATTTAACAGCTGGATCAACCTTTATGAGCTCTAATTCATCATGGAGGTCTTTTCCTGCGGTTGCGAAAAGTTCCTCGAAAACCCAAGGGTAGTTCAGAAGTGATGGACCGGTGTCGAACCGATATCCTGAACTCGAAATAACGTTCGCTCTACCTCCGACAGTATCGCGAGATTCGAATATTGTTACCTGAAATCCCTTAGATGCTAAATGTATGGCAGCACTTAGCCCACCTACTCCAGCTCCGATGATCACAACAGGATTTTTACTCATCGGTCATCTACCTAGAAATGCCGAAGGAATAACCCAATATTTACTGACCGGTAATTCAGAAAGTTTTTCTCTCATCGAAAGACTCGCTCGAGAGTCGATAGATTTCGGATCTGAAAGTATCTTTCGGTTTAAACGCCTATAGACATTTAGACATGCATTCGTAGCTGTTAAGCAGTCCTCTGAGTAAGTATCCATCCCCTTAGACGCTTTCTCGAACCATCTTTCCGCTTCCTGTGCCAGAAGAACCTGACAATGCCTGGTCCACTCTCGGAATCCTGCAATATTTTCAGGCGGTAAGCCTGCAACATTAGTGGGGGCGTACTGCCTACCTTGCAAATAATCTTCCTTAACGTCTCGGGCGAAATTCGTTAGCTGAAGCGCCACGGCTAAATTCTTAGCAGCTGCTAAGGTCGCAGAGTGATTACTAGTGATAGCACTGCCGTACACATGTGCCAAAAAGTATCCAACAACGGTGGCGGATCCATACACGTACTTGTCGATTAGATCAGACCAAGAATCAAATGAAATATCACCTACGTCGAGTTTCATTGCTCCCATAAACGCCAAATAATATTCTGGTGGAATAGACGTTTCTTTCGAGACAGCTTGGAATCCACATAGCGCCGCAGGCATTCCGGCGCGAGCGCATTCTTTTGCTCCGTCAAAGCCCGACGATATCTGGAATTGGTCCAGCCAAACTTCTAACAACTCTTTTCGATCTGAATTATTCAGATCAAATGTGTCCACGACCTCATCGGGGTAGCGAACTGCCGCGTATATTTCTTCAACTCGTCTTCTTGTTTGCGTAGGTAAAAACCTTGTGACTGTAAAAAAACTTGTTGAGTACTCTCTGAGAACTGATCTACCGAAGTCGCTTGAGCGGACTCTCGCCTCACGTTCAGTGGGAGCAGTCGCTATAGCCTTCACAAATCTTTCATTCCGACGAGACCATTCTTGCTGACTCCATCCTGTACTGACCAATTAGCTACCCAACAACCGTGCTACTAATACTCTCGAAAAAATAAAGTCGTAATCAAATTCACAGGTTTGTCACAAAATAAGCTTCGCTTTGATTGAAATATACCTACCGGTTTATTTCAATTGCGCTGCCGTAAGCAAGATCCCATCGGATTAGCAAAAACCTCGAATAATCTTTATGGGCCTAGTCCAGCAGATTCAAGACCAGCTAAAGCATCTCTATTCTAAGGAATCTCAGTACTTTGGACTGCAAAAGAATCGCAGATATCTTGTAAGAACGGGTCTAGGTCACAAAGATAATTATGGTCACTAATACAGAAAAACAGATAAGTATTTGAGAACCACCCAAATCGACTCTGACGGATATTTCACGCTCGACCGGCAGGACGGTCGCTGGTGGCTGATCACGCCTGAAGGAGATCGCTTCTTCACTTTGGGAGTGAATCACATCGACCCTGCGACCATGCGTTATACCGAAAATATCGACATATGGCGTAATAAGTACCGCAGTAGCAAACAGACGTGGATTAAAGAATCAGTGGTCCCAAATCTCAAGAAATGGGGATTTAACTCGGTCGGCTGGACTCAAGAAGTCACAATCAGAAACTACCCGCGTTCATCGGGTTTTTCAGCGGACGATTACAAGACTTTAGATATGCCTTACTGCCACCTGCTGCCATTCACCGAATCGCACCAGTGGGACCAGTTCTCACGGCACTACGATTTCTTAAGTCCGGAATGGGAAGATTGGTGCGACTATGTCGCACGCGCTCATGTCGTAGAGCTTTCCGAAGATCCGAACCTGATCGGTTACTTCTATAGCGACTGCCCAACCTGGGTTCACACGCGACCGGTCAACGCGTGGCGAGGCCCGATATTTGATCCCGAGAAACTGAACTCTGAGACTGGTCGCAAAGCATTATCCGATCTCGCACACCGCTACTACAAAACCACACACGATGCTATTAGACGATACGACACGCATCACTTGATCCTCGGCGACAGGTACGAGGCAACTGAATCGATCCCGATGGAAATCGTGAACTCTGCACTTCCGTACATTGACATAATGTCCTTCCAAGATTTCAAAGAACCTGTGATTCACCTACATGACTGGTATAGAAAAACTGATAAACCAGTGCTGCTCGCCGATTCCGCAGGCATGAAGTGGAACACCGAACCGGGTGAAATATCACCAAACGATGGTAAGTGGTATTCGGAAGAGCTTTCAGAGCTCCGAAATAACCCGGGTTGTATCGGATTGCACATATGCGGCGCCTATCAGCGAAATCGAGCCCGTCGCTATGGACTGATCGACGAAATGGAGATCCCCGACCACGAAAATATCGATTTGATAACCGCCGCTAACCTAGAGACTAAGGGATGGGTCGATTCTGGCAATTAAGCTGACATCTAAGAGAGATCATTCCGATCGATATCGGCGGTAGGTGTTCCCAGTAGGTACGACAGGCGACCGAATCAGCGAATTATTCGGTGCTATTGGGTACTCTTAGGGTCAACTAACAGAAAAACCCCCACATTTCTGCGAGGGCTTCTCTAGTTTATTTGCAGTTTGGTGGAGCTTGTGGGACTCGAACCCACTACCTCCTGCTTACAAAGAACTACTAGCTCGAGCGCTGTGCTCTGAGAGTGAATCAGTCAACGCTGTACGGACAGTTATGATGTATCGGAATTGAGATTTTTCAGAGTTTCGAGACTGGCGTTTCGTCCGTGATTTCACATTCGAATGATTGTTTGCAGCTGAGTAGTTGGGCTCATCAAAGCCTCGAAATGTTCTTGTATTTCATCGAGCGTGATAACGCTTGTATCCGTCATTAGTGACGATGCCGAGATTTTCCCTCTGGCCATTAGATCCAGTGCGATTTTCCAGTCCCCTGGCAATCCTCCCCAACTTGATCTGAAGTCAATCTCACGCGCCATCCATTCCGCCGGTAGTAGCGGGAGTGGTTCCCACGGCACTGCAACAAGCACGACCTGGCCGGCCCTACGTACAGCATCAAATGCCTGTTGTAACGTGTTTTTCAATCCGGCGCAGTCAAACACGACACTGGGACCGTGGCCGTCTGTAAGTTCAACCATCCGTTCCACGGGATCCTGCTCGAACGGATCGATTACGGTTTGTGCACCCACCGCCAGTGCCGCATCCGAGCGGCCCGGCGCCGGCTCGGAAACGATTACATTTGCCCCTGCAGCACGAGCAGCCTGCGTAACCAGTAGGCCTATTGGACCTGCACCAAACACACCTACTGTGTCCCCAAGCCTAAGCGATGATCTACGTACTGCATGGACGGCCACCGAACACGGCTCGGTCAGAGCGGCAACCTCGTCCGTGACACCTTCGGGTATCGGGAGTGGTGCCCAATCATCTAGAACCGTGTACTCCGCGTACCCCCTGGTTCGGGTATCGGTAAAACCCATCGTGCGGTAGTTGTACCTGGGATGACTCTTGGTGGGCGGTTCCTTGCCAACGGGCCACTCCCCACCTCCACCAACAACGCGATCGCCTTCTTTCCAGCGTGTCACGCCGGCACCTGACGCCGAAATGATTCCTGCGAACTCGTGTCCAAGGACCGCACCGCTTGGTGCGAGGTCGTGCATGAATGCGTGCACGTCAGTCCCGCATATCGCTGATTTGTTGACCTTTATCAAGACCTGCCCGGGTCCCGGTTCTGGCATAGGTATGTCGGTAACTTCGAACTGTTGTTTGCTGAGATATACGGCGGCTTTCATGTTGGTCACTTCGGCTCGTCGGTGCGATAAAAAACGCGCTCATCCAAACGATTGTCTTCACAGCGGCATACCACTTTGACAGCGTCGTCACCAGCGAATTCGACAGATATCAAGTTCAGTCGTTCACCACTTGGCTCAACCACAATCGTTGAGCCGCTTATCAGATCTTCAAGCCTCATTGCAGATCACATTTCCTTGGGTCTGAGCTCTTCGAAAAGCGATATTAGCAAACGCGCAAAACCGGCGTCGAAACGCCGGTTTTGATGTGGTATTTGTCGGTTTGGTGGAGCTTGTGGGACTCGAACCCACTACCTCCTGCTTACAAAG
>CEUL01128259.1_pt1 | contig 14161 bp, 18 predicted proteins | sample 427021 | NCBI WGS metagenome assembly CEUL01 (sample SAMEA2622800, study PRJEB7988) | marine metagenome | isolation source: saline water (ENVO:00002010), including | reverse complement strand
TCCCAACGCTCCAGCGAGAACAACCGTCGGGGCACCGCTCGCCGCACCCGACATTCTTGTCGAAATGACCGCCGTAGCCTCCGTATAAAATGAGTTTCAATCAGGATTCGCCAACGCGCTCCCCCCCGGGGGATTCAGGGCGGAGAGGCTAGCGTTAAAAGCACCTATTCATCCTTGGGCTCCAGCTTCAGAGACACTGAGTTCATGCAGTAACGTTGACCGGTAGGCATCGGACCGTCGGGAAAAACGTGCCCAAGATGAGCGTCACACCTCGGGCAATGTACTTCAGTCCGCTGCATCAGCATCGACCAATCGGTCTTTGTTTCTACCGCATCGTTCTGCATTGGCTGATAGAAGCTGGGCCATCCTGTACCTGAATCGAATTTATGTTCAGCGTCAAAGAGCGGATGGCCGCAACATCGGCACGTATATATGCCGGGATCCTTACACTGGTCATACTCGCCGGTGAAAGCACGCTCCGTTCCATGTTGGCGGGTAACGTAGTATTCCTCCTCCGTAAGCTGTGCCCGCCATTCTTCTTCGGATTTTATAATTTTCTCAACCATTAGTACTCGGTGTTATTTCTAGCATTCAGTCTTTTCAGCATAGCGCCGAAATCTAGCAAGACCTGACCACCATTACCGGCAAAACTCGAGCCGTGCATGCACGCGAGAGTTTTTGGCCTCAGGGCAGCAAGATTTTCAATTATTGGCAACGTTTCATCGGTAAACGGTACAGCTCGAGACATTGGCCCGGCCGCTTGGTGCTCATTATAGTCTTGTGACCTACCGACAATATCCCCCTCCGTCAGAGCCTCCACGTCACCTCCCTGCCCTACCAGGTCGGAACAGAACAGCGTCGAGGCAGTTTCCTCAAACAATAGGCTTGCATCCCAACCATGTGGAACATGTTTGGTCTCGATCACTCGGAAGATATGGGATCCAGTCTCAATCCGCTCGTCAACATCCAAAATCCTCGGCGGCCGATCGGAGAAATCCGTTATGCTTGTTCTGGCACCTACAAAACTACAAACCGGCTGCGCATGGGGCGCAATCGCTAACCAATCGTTCAATGCACCGCATTCATCCGATTCAAAATGGCTAAAACCTATCCAACGGATAGTCGACGGCTCGATAACCTTCTCTATACCAGACCTGATATCGGGAAATAGGGCGCGCAGATTAGTGTGGTAAAGCATCGGTTCATCGTCCCGCACCAAAAACGATGAAAATTGGAAATTCGCCGATTCCACGAAGCTTGTAATCCGAAAGAGATCCGGTGCGATTTCATCGATTGTCGCTGCCATCGTTCAGAGCTTATAATCGGTAGTCACGTCATCCAATTGTCGGATGAGTGCCGGCCATTCCCTCTCGCCGGTTCCATTAGTTTCATATTGCCGCGCTGTGTGTTCGCAGACGACTTTCGAGGGAAAATGAATCTTTTGACCTGCTGCTGCAGCAGCAGACAAAAGTGAGATTTGCGCTTGGCAGGCCTTTTCAAGAAAAAACATCTGTACCCATGCATCTCCTATTGTATTTCCCGTAGTAAGCAAACCGTGATTGCGCAGGATCATTACTTTCTTATCGCCGAGATCCTCGACAAGACGTTCCCGCTCCGAAAGGTCTAGCGCGATACCCTCGAAGTCGTGATAGGCGGTGTGGCCATAAAACATCATCGAGTCCTGGTTGGTATAGATCAGACCATCTTCTAGAGAAGAAACCCCCATTCCCGCCTCGGTGTGAGTATGAATTACGCACATCGCGTCTTTGCGGGCCGCGTGAACGGCGCTGTGAATAGTGTAGCCTGCGTTGTTTATTTTATGGGGTGTATCGTCAAGGATATTTCCGTCAAGATCGATCTTCACCAAATTAGACGCAGTGACCTCATCCCATCGAAGACCAAATGGGTTCAATAGAAAGTGATGTTCAGGCCCCGGGATACGGGCCGATATATGATTATAGATCAGTGTTGTGGTCCAGCCGTGCAGGTGAGCTAGCCTGTACGCCGCCGCGAGGTCAACACGCACTCTCCACTCTTCCGCGCTAACCCGGCCTCGCACGGAGGAGGCTGAAATATCACGGACTGCGGTCGCGTTCATTATCCCTCTCCGACTTTAGATTAATGGAGCCTAGCACAGTAAGTTATCTCAAACACGCTTTTAACGTATCCGCTAAAGGCCTTTCATAACAGTATCGACAGCTCGCGCGACCTGCGACCTAATATCGCGCTGATCCGGAATTTGTTCTACGCCCAGTAAAAGCCGCAAGTGGGTATAGCCGCGCACCAATTCAAAGAACTCCTCGGCCGTCTTTCGAGAGTTCCTAATTTCTGGTCTACCTTCGTTCGATAAGCTTTGAAGATGCCGGGAAAGCGCCTCAATGTTTTTCTCGGGCCCCGATTTATAAAAAAGCATACCGAGTTCTGGAAAGCGTTGCACCTCTGCCATAACAATTCGATGCAATGATAATGTCTCCGGCGCATAGACTGTCTTAAGAAGACGCTCTCCAAAGTGGAATAGAGATTCCCGTAATGGCAATCCACGCAGAGGAGCGGTCGGGTCCTGTTCAATTATGCGCTCGCATTGTTCCTCGATTAGGCCCGCAAACAACGCCTCTTTTCCGTCGAAGTATCGGTAAAGTGTCATCTTTGAAACCGATGCCGCATCAGCAATCGCATCCATGCTTGCACCTCCAAAACCATGCGCCATAAATATCTCTCTCGCGCCTTTCAGGATGATGTGACGTTTCTTCGCTGCATTCCGTTGGCGGCGCGTTTCTGTTGCCCGCGCCATTTGACTGTTCTGGACCATATTCATACTATACCGTACAGTACAGTTTCATGAAATGGCTAAAAGTAAGGTTTCTTGGAAAATGCCAATCCACGATATTTCTGATATTAGCTCGCTCATCGAGCCCGGCCGGGTACACCGCAGGGTTTATGGAGACCCAGATATATTCGAACTGGAAATGGATCGTATCTTCGGGCGGGCATGGGTTTACGTTGGACATGAGAGCCAGATCAGAAAGACGGGTGATTTTGTAACAACTCGGATTGGACGGCGACCGATGGTTCTTACCCGTCATAGCGATGGTGATATTTATTTAATCCATAACCAGTGTGCCCATCGTGGGGCAATGGTAGTTGCTGCCGATTCTGGCAACGCTGAGGAGTTTACTTGCTGCTATCACGGTTGGACCTATGATACTTCTGGGCGACTGGTCAGGGTTCCTCTTCGGCATGGCTATCCGCCACATTTCGATCCCGACGATCCCGGCACCGCTATGGTTCAAGCACCTAGGGTAGAGACCTATCGCGGGTTCATATTTGCTTCTCTAGCCCCAGCGGGGCAGCCATTAAACGAGTTTTTGGGATATATAACTACTTCGATCGACGATATGGTCGACCGAGCGCCGGACGGTGAATTAGAAGTCGCTGGTGGCGTATTTAAGCATGCGTTTGATGGCAACTGGAAGCTTTATCTGGAAAATCTTTGCGATGCTGCGCATCCGCTTTTCGTCCATCAGTCGTCGATCGAAGCGGCCCGGGAGCAAAACGACGAAACACACACTGATGGCGCCGGTGAGATCGCCATACGCCAAATGCGCCAGAATGGTGCATCATACAAAATGTGGCAGGAACAGATCGGTATTTGGACGTATCCGAACGGTCATTCATTCCTAGGCGACTATCATGACGACGAAAAGTTGGTTGCCGCACAGGGAAACGAGGTCTTTTCGGAATACATTGCCGCGATGGAAGCCAAGAAGGGAAAAGACGAAACCAAACGGATTTTGGATGTAACGCGCTGGAATACAAATATTTATCCGAACATATCATTTATGAGCCAGTTTCGGCAGTTTCGGGTTGTACATCCGGTCTCGGTTAATAGGACGGAGGTTTATAATTATTCGTTCCGGATGAAAGGTGCACCCGACAAAATGTTTGAGGATACTATCGCTTTTTCCAACGTAACAAATGGCACCGGCTCACTCGTTTTAACCGATGATCTAGAAACATATGGACGAATTGGGGTCGGAGTGAACTCTGGCGGAGCGGAATGGATCGAAATAGGTCGCGGTTTTGAAACCGACAGCCCAGACGAGAATGGCGGCGTGAAAGGTGAAGACTCCACCAGCGAAGTTTATATCCGGAATATGTACGACGCCTGGCTCGGATTTATGACGGCAGTATGACAATATGCAGCCCACCCAAATAGCTTCCGCGCATATCACTTCTTTTCTCATAGCCGAGGCACGTCTTCTGGATGAACGTCGTTGGGAAGACTGGCTCGCGCTATTTACGAACGACGGTTGGTACTGGGTACCGATTGAGGAAAATCAGCCCGAGCCCCGGACTACCATCTCTTTGATTTACGATGACCGAAAATTGCTGGAAACAAGAGTCCGGCGTCTTACAAAGGGAGCTCTGCACGCGCAATCACCGAACTCCCGTACCACCCGTACCATCAGTAATGTTACAGTTGAAGATGAACAAGGCGGGGCAGTCATCACCCGTGCAAAATTTCAGATGATTGAATATCGGCGAAACAACCAGAGACTTTTCGGAGGAACCCTGTGGCACCATTTAATTCAGGAAGGCGCCACATTCGCGATCCACTCGAAAAAGGTAGAACTTGTTAACTGTGACGGAATGATGGACGGCCTGAACGTCCCCTTTTAGGCTGAATCTCGAAAGAAGGGAGCGCCGAATGCCAGAAACAACCAACGCTATCCGTTTGCATGAGTATGGCGGGCCTGAGGTAATGCAAATGGACGAAATTCCGCTAGCTGAGCCAGGGCCCGGCGAAGTCCGGATTCGACATACCACTATCGGCGTTAACTACGCTGATATACACACCCGTAACGGGCGTTACCCACTCCCTGAACTCCCAGGCTGTCTTGGTTCCGAGGGAGCCGGCTTTGTAGAAGCCCTCGGGGATGGAGTTGATTTTGTCTCAGTCGGTGACCGCGTGACTTACTCCAGCGGCGGGCATGCCTTACCACGAGGCTCATACTGCGAAGCTCGCACGATGACTGCAGACCGGCTAATCCAGATACCAGACAACATTGATGATGCAACCGCGGCGGCTATGACGACAAAGGGACTCACTGCACATTACCTAGTTCACGATGTCTATCCGGTAGGGTCTGGGGACACGATAGCAGTTCATGCCGCCGCGGGCGGGGTTGGGCAAATCCTATGCCAGTGGGCAAACTATCTAGGTGCCCGCGTGATTGGTATCGTCGGGTCGGAAACTAAAGAAAGGCATGCAGCAAATGCCGGATGTCACCATACGGTTGTCCGAGGCCGTGATGATATCGTTTCTGTTGTTAAATCTCTGACAGCCGGTGAAGGTGTACCTGTGGTATTCGATGCCGTCGGTGCCGATACTTTTGAAGAGTCCCTCCTCTGCCTGCGACCTAAAGGACTCATGGTGTCATATGGGACAGCATCCGGCCCTATCCCACCCCTTGATATTTTCAGGCTCAATCACCTCGGTTCTCTCTATGTCACCAGCGCGGCATACCTCTGGCATATTCGCAATCGGGAAGAAATGTTGGATCGCGCACAGAATCTGATCAACCTTGTATCACGCGGTATCCTGAATATCCCGGTCGAACGGAAATATCCTCTATCCAATGTGGCCGACGCTCACCGAGATATGGAAAGTAGGTCCACTACCGGCATAAGCGTTCTTACCATATGAAATCCGATTGAAGATAAAGCCCGTAAGGGTTCAATATTTGGTAACGTAACATGAAGAACATATGCCGCCTGCTCATGCTCGCCGCTAAACGGTCTCGAGCGATAACGTTTCTCCCGGAAATGGTTTTCTGTCGCGCGGTGTTAGGTTCCCCGAATACGATTTTCTCCGATGGAGGGTATCGGCTTCAGAGCGGAGTGGCTTACGGGGATCACCCGCGCCAGAAATTAGATGTCTATCACTCAAACAACCCAGCATTGGCCTCCCCAATCATCGTGTTTTTTTATGGGGGTAGCTGGAAGTCGGGCCATCGCAGCAAATACAGGTTTGTAGCTGATGCATGGACCCGACGAGGCTATACGGTGGCAATTCCCGACTACCGACTGTATCCCAACGTCAGGTTCCCCGCTTTTATGGATGACGCTGCTAGTGCGCTACGCTGGATTGCTAACAATGTCGCCGATATAGAAAGGTCAAAGCGACCCATATTTTTGGTTGGCCATTCGGCCGGAGCACATATTGCCGCATTACTCTCAGTCGATGCCACATATTTATTAAGACACTCTCTCTCCCCCAAAGACATATGCGGGGTGATTGGCCTTGCCGGTCCGTATACATTGGACCCACTCAAATACCGACACACCCGCAGCGTGTTCAAGTATCTGAATAATCGAGATGATGCCCGGCCTGTCGCACAGGTAACCGCTGCCACACCCCCATTTCTATTGTTTCATGGTGAAGACGACGTAACAGTTAACCCTTCCAACACGATTGTCTTTGCCAAAAAAATTTCCGAAAATGGTGGTAGCGTGGAAGCGGTCCTACTCCCCGATACAGGTCATTACAAAATTATTCTCGCGGTCGCGCGCCCGTTCGACGATATAGCTCCTATTAACAACAGGATTGCAAACTTTATCGAACAACATCGAGGATGCAGGGCAGCGTAACCATCTGACTTGATCGCTTTTTTCCGGCCAGACATTATGCTTACCCCAATTTCAGGAGGTCCGTGCCGATGTCGGAAGATATTACCGTAAACCTTGATGCCGGTGGAAAGTCGTTAGGCTTCATTAATTATCCTGACGAATACCTAATGATAGCCTATGAAGTCGTCAAAAATGCTATTAGTCTTTTGACCCTAACCTGTTTTTTTAGGCAGGCACTCGCTGAGGAATCTAAGATGCCTGGCCTAACGGTTTTCCAGCAGCGGCCTCCCACCATTACTGAGGTAACACTACTAGAACGACCCATAATTTCTAGCGAGTTAATGGAAGCAATTGGGTTGGAAAATGGCGGAGAGTTCATTCGGAAACATAAGGCATGTTGCGCATCCGGAAACCTGGAACGGTTCATTGATGGCCTTTATTTTCTCAAATGAGCCTAGACGTTATATCTGGGATTGTGAATGGAAATCCGGCGCTAGTCCGGCGCGGCCGTTTTCTCTCGTTGTCTTTTATAATCGTCGTCGGGAATAACGACTGGTTGATTGAAGTAACAGAGGGGATGATCTCCACTGTGGCTTCACCGCCGAAAAGAATGTCAAATATACGTTTTACCATCCGCGCATCGGAGGCGGCTTGGAAGGCCCACTGGGACCCGTTACCTGCGCCCGGATACCACGATATTTTTGCGATGATCAAATCTGGTCAAATGACGATAACTGGAGATCTACAGCCACTAATGGCGAATTTGCGCTACGTCAAGGAGGTCTTGGCTGCACCAAGAAAAAATCATGACCGCAAAGATTGAAACGGTAGTAGGACGTTATATACATGTCGAAATTGCCGGCAAGCTGCACCGTATATATTTTGAAGAAGCAGGCAGCGGTATCCCACTAGTATGTCTTCACACTGCTGGCTCGGATAGCACGCAGTACCGACACCTTCTGGACGATTCCGAGATACTAGATAAATTTCGAGTGATTGCGTTTGATATGCCATGGCACGGAAAATCACTCCCACCGGCAGGGTATCACGAAAAGGAATACCGTCTAACCACCGAATTATACACCCAAACAATACGCTCATTCTGCCTCGCTCTAGAACTGGACCAACCTGTTGCAATGGGGTGTTCTATGGGTGGAAGGATAGTCCTTCATCTCGCTGAGGCTTACTCATCGGAATTTCGGGCCGTGATCGGAGTTGAAGCATCCGACTATCAGGAGCCATGGTACGATCGCGAGTGGTTGCATAGGCCCGACGTACATGGCGGCGAGGTATGTGCTGCACTTATCTCAGGTCTTGTTGCGCCGCAAAGTCAGGATGAATATCGCTGGGAAACACTCTGGGGTTATCTCTCGAGCGGGCCGGGGGTATTCAAAGGTGACCTGCATTTCTATCGCGCCGACTCAGACTACCGCGAACGTGTCGAACAAATTGATCCGACAAAATGCCCTGTTTACCTCTTGACCGGGGAATACGATTTTTCCTGTACGCCGGAAGATACGATTAGAACAGCTGAGAAAATCGGCGTTGAGGCGATAATTATGAGGGAACTGGGCCATTTCCCGATGTCAGAAAACCCCGATCAGTTCCGAAAATACCTATTACCAATCCTGACGGAGATCGCCTGAATTGTTCTTGCATTCACTAGGAGTGGCTGAAAACATATAAATCAGAGAAAATAAAAATAGGGGAGTCCAGAAAATGGAAACACGTGCCGCGATCGCTACTGAAGCCGGAAAAATACTTTCTATCGAGACGGTTACGCTGGACGGTCCTAAGACGGGGGAGGTACTTGTCGAGATAAAAGCCACAGGCGTCTGTCATACCGATGAATTCACATTGTCTGGTGATGACCCGGAAGGCATATTTCCGGCAATCCTCGGACATGAGGGGGCCGGTGTAGTTGTTGACTGCGGACCAGGGGTCTCAAGCCTAAAAAATGGAGATCACGTCATCCCCCTTTACATTCCCGAATGCCGTCAGTGTAAATCGTGTCTGTCCGGAAAAACCAACCTATGTACCTCTATACGGGATACACAGGGCAAGGGTCTCATGCCCGACGGTAGCAGCCGGTTTTCGATCGGAGGTGACAAGATTTTCCACTATATGGGGACCTCAACTTTCGCCAATCACACCGTCGTGCCAGAGATCGCGCTCGCCAAGGTGCGTGAAGACGCACCGTTCGACAAGATTTGCTATATCGGCTGTGGAGTAACGACTGGAATAGGCGCTGTTATCAATACGGCAGGGGTCGAACCTGGTGCTAACGTAGTAGTTTTTGGCCTCGGTGGTATCGGTCTGAACGTAATACAGGGTGCTAGGTTGGCCGGAGCGAATAAGATTGTTGGCGTGGATATCAACGCGTCCAAAGTGGAGATGGCAGAACGTTTTGGAATGACGCATTTTGTCAATCCGAGGGAGGTCGAGGGTGACTTGGTGCCTTATCTGGTCGATCTAACTGATGGTGGTGCCGACTATACTTTCGAATGCATCGGCAACGTAAACACTATGCGACAGGCATTGGAGTGTGCACATCGAGGCTGGGGTGAAAGCATCGTAATCGGTGTTGCTGGCGCCGGACAGGAAATCTCTACCCGTCCATTTCAGCTTGTTACGGGCCGCGTATGGAAAGGCACGGCCTTCGGCGGCGCGAAAAGCCGCCGCGACGTTCCAAAAATCGTTGACTGGTACATGGATGGTAAAATTGAAATTGATCCAATGATTACCCATACGATGTCCCTAGAAGATATCAATGATGCATTCGACTTAATGCATAAAGGAGAGAGTATCCGAAGTGTAATACATTTCTGATCCGGAACAGTCGCCTTCTTATTTAAGGTCGACGCGATGTGACCATTCTCGCCCATCGGAAACTGTGATCTGTTTAAAGCCAAGCATTTTGGCGAGATCATAAAATGTAAAAAGGTTCTGAACTCCGAGATCGCCAAATAACGGCGATGCACGAACATGGGCCGTCAACGTTGCTAATACGGCCCGCGCACGGAACAGAGATGCAAAAATATCGTCATCTAACGCAACAATGATGAGTTTTTCCGCCTCCGTACCCTTAGCGAAAACAGTAAACCGCATTGGGGACGGATCCTCCGACAGTTGTTTAGTAAATCCCACAATAAAACCCAGACGACGGTCACGATCACTATCGGGGAGGATGCGCGCACGGGCCTTATAGGTCTCAATAGAATATGGTGTGGGATAATAATATCCATCGTGGCGGTCTCGGGCGGAAGCCGCCGGGACTAAAAATATTATTACCGCCACCGCAATACTTGACGCTCTCCAGATAAATGTTGTCATCCTCCCTCCTCCTCGTCCCGTGCGCTCTTGAAGACAAGAAACATTAGCCCAAACCCAAGGCCCAGGCTTAGAACGATACCTGCAATCATAGCAAGAATACCGGCGGTGCTTATTTCGATTTCTCCGACCAAAGTCCAGACATAGACCGCCGCCCAAACGGTAAGCGCAAGGATGGAAAATAGCGACGCTGCAACAATTAGGGTTTTCATCTTACCGACATATCCCACAGATTAGGGACTTCGGTATTTGAATATCCAGAAATAAAACTCTTTGGAGCGCCCGAGAAGGGATCATAAACATTTCGATTAACAGCACCGATATTTGTGCCGTAGACATGTATGCTGATCGAGGTTTTATCGTCGCAGGCATTCGATACCTTATGAATATCGCCTAAGGTCGGCGAGACGATATCGATGTCACCCGCCGCCAACAGGTCAGTTTCTCCGGGGACCAAGGAGCCGTCTTCGGCGAAACCGAAACGCTGTCCGGTCTCTGCCCCCCTCAACATACCAATTAAACCCCAGACCGTATGGTCGTGAACCGGTGTCGTTTGTCCAGGCCCCCAAACGAAGCTGACCACCGAGAACCTCTGACTAGGGTCGCAGTGGAGAAGATATTGACGATAAGTATCACCATCGACCGCGCAACTATCGGGTAACCAGCCGTCCTCGGCGATTAGATCCAACAGCAAAGGTTTTGTTCCGTTTACCATAGCTTGTTCATTACCATAGTATTCGTTCGCAAGAATGGTCATTTCAATAATGAACTGCCGCAAGGGTGAAATATCTGACATTCATAGATTTCCGGAGTAGCTCAAAGGAAATTAATCCAACGCGAGAGTCCCAGCAATACGGCGAAGTGCTGCAATAAGGACCTCTCTCTCCCCTTCAGATAAAACCTGCTCCATGCGCCTTTCTTGATCTTGGATAATCTCAGTAACGGTATGGAGAACGGCCCCACCCTCCCGGGTTATGAATAAGCCATGAAAACGACGATCACTGGGGGTTTTCCTCGGCTCTACCAAACCCCGATCAGCAAGGCGCTTTACCGCAATCGAGAGCGTAGATTTGTCCAGCCCGTAAACATCCACCAGATCGGTCTGCCGTATCTGCGGGTTATCACGAACAATTGTGAGGAGGCTGAATTCTCCCGGGGTAATACCTAACGCTCGAAAGGGTTCCTGCAGATCCCGAAAAGAGGCTGTTTGAGCCTGACGGATCTGGTAGCCTAATAGTCCGGTAAGACCGTTTAGATCAACTTCCTTATCACCGCGGTCCGCCGAATTCTGTATTTTTGATAAAGGCATAAAGCAAAACTAGTTGGCTCATCAAACTATTTCAACTAGCATCAGGTATAAAACGAAACAGTCTGGAATGACCAATGCTTAACCAGCATCTTAACCAGCTGATCACGCGTGTGGGCGCTGACACTGGTTGCGGCAAGCTAATGCGTGAGTACTGGCAACCTGCGGCTCTTAAAGAGGAATTAGAAGGAGACCGCCCCGTCAAGGCAATCACCTTAATGGGCGAGGATCTCGTTATTTATAGTAACGGAGAGGGCGAGTATGGGCTGATCGGGAGAGCATGTCCCCATCGCGGGGCCGATTTGTGCTTCGGTCGGCTGGAGGACGGCGGCCTGCGATGCGCCTTCCACGGATGGCTATTTGATCACAATGGCAAATGTCTGGAGCAGCCTGCAGAGCCCGCCAACAGTAATTTTCACAATAAGATTAAGCACACTGCCTACCCGTGCATTGAACGTAATGGGATTATCTTTACCTATATGGGTGCCGGCAATCCCCCCCCCCTGCCCGCCTTTGACTGTTTCGCCGCGCCCGGTGAGTTCACTTTTGCCTTCAAGGGTTTCGTCGATTGTAATTGGTTGCAACTGAACGAAGTCGGGATCGACCCATCACACGCATCATTCCTGCATCGTTTTTTCGAAGACGAAACTGATAAGGATTCCTACGGCCAACAATTCCGTTTCTCGACCGAAGAAAATGATATTGCGATTACCAAGGTGTTGCGGGAATACGACTGCCCGGAAATCAATATTGAGCAAACCGAGACAGGCATCCGTCTCTTCGCATTACGGCGCCTGGACGAATCCCATATGCATGTCCGTGTAACTAACCAAATATTTCCTAATGCTATTATCATCCCAATCAGTAATGAGATGATGTTAACTCAATGGCACGTACCGATCGATGACACCAAGAGTTGGTGGTACGCGATCTTTTCCAATTTTACGGACAAAGTTGACAAAGAACGGATGCGGAATGATCGCCTGTCACTTTATACGCTGCCAGATTACCGGCCCCGCAAGAACCGTGATAATGATTACGGGTACGACCCCCGGGAACAACGAGAAAGAACATACACGGGTATGGGGGAAGATATTAACGTTCACGACCAATGGGCTGTCGAATCCCTTGGCGTAATTCAAGATCGGACGCGGGAGCATCTCGGCACCTCGGATAAGGCTATCATCGCCAACCGTAAATTGATGATCCAAGCGATCGAAGCCATGGAAAATGGCGAAGAGCCGGAAATTACTCTTCGGCCAGATGACCCCGGCCTATGTCGCGGGCCAGTCGCTATCGATACTATTGCTCCCGCGGCCAACTGGCGAGATACCTGGAGGCACACCGCCATTGAACGTCGGTCTAAATCTTCTTGGGCCGAGCACCCTTGGCCATTGGAGACCTAAATTGGCAGTTCGAAATGATACCATGGGCCGCACAGGTTTCGTGGAAGAGTTCCAACTATCGTCTGAGGAGGACCAGGACGAAGCGGCACGCGTGAAGGGTCTTGTTGAGGAAAACCGACTAGAGGTCATCCGTTTATCATACCCAGATCAACACGGCATACTTCGAGGCAAGACTGTAATGGCGAGCGAGATCGAGCAGGCGCTTCGAAACGGCTGCGCCATTACGACTACTCTGCTCGCAAAAGACACTTCTCATAAGACGGTTTTCCCAGTTTTTAGCCCAGGTGGCGGTTTTGGTATCCCTGAAATGGAGAACGCCGGCGACTTTGTTGCCGTCCCCTTACCTTCAACATTTCGTATCCTTCCATGGGCACCGAATACCGGGTGGATGTTATGCGACGGATATCTCGCTAACGGCGAACCTGTTCCATTTTCAACCCGACAACTGCTAAAAAAAACGCTTTCGGCTCTAGTCGATAGGGGCTTCGATTATGTAGCCGGCATCGAGGTGGAATGTCATATTTACCACTTGGATGACGCCATGTTGCAACCTGAAGATGCCGGCCAGCCAGCAACTGCCCCGAAGGTTAGTCTTATTAATCGCGGATACAATTATTTGACCGAACTCCGTATGGATGAGCAGGATCCGGTATTTGAAATACTCCGTCGTGGACTTCTCGCAATAGGATTGCCGTTGAGAACCCTTGAAACCGAATTTGGTCCAAGCCAGTTTGAGTTTACTCTTGGTCCCACATCGGGCCTTGAAGCGGCGGATAATATGATCCTGTTTCGTAATGCATTGAAACAAATCTGTCGGCGGAATGGTTTCCACGCTACTTTCATGTGCCGACCAGGCCTATCTAATACCTTTGCTAGTGGCTGGCATTTACACCAATCATTGGAAAATAAATCCGATGGTGCTAACGCGTTCGCTCCAACCTCTACCGACAATCTGTTGTCTCCCACGGGGCTTTCCTTCGTCGCCGGAATTCTGAAAAATGCACCGGGCGCAGCCGTGTTTACGACACCCACGATCAATGGCTACAAGCGCTACCAACCAAACTCTTTAGCGCCGGACCGTGTGGTTTGGGGGCGGGATAACAAAGGCGCAATGCTGCGCATCATCGGCGCCGGACCGAACGATTCTGCGACCCGTATAGAAAATCGTGTCGGCGAGCCTGCAGCTAATCCCTATCTTTATCTCGCATCGCAGGTGGCGAGCGGGCTCGACGGTCTCAGAAATGATCTCGTTCCCCCGCCCGCCACAGATGACCCCTATGCTGCTAACGCGGAACAGCTTCCGACGAACCTAATGGACGCGGTGATAGCTCTCGATAAAAACAAAACCTTCCGTGCTGCATTCGGAGATCAGTTCATCGACTATCTGCTGCACATCAAACGAGCAGAAATTGAGCGTTTCCTATCAACCGTGACCGACTGGGAACATCGAGAGTACTTCGAACTCTTCTGACCCTGCCAAAATTTTTCC
>CEUL01047182.1_pt1 | contig 14208 bp, 11 predicted proteins | sample 427021 | NCBI WGS metagenome assembly CEUL01 (sample SAMEA2622800, study PRJEB7988) | marine metagenome | isolation source: saline water (ENVO:00002010), including | reverse complement strand
AATCTAGAGGGATGTCAATTTCTTGTGTCATAGTGATCGATCCTAAACTGCCATTACTATAAGAATTCTCTGTAAGTCAAACAGAAAATCATTCGTAAAAAATAGACATTAAAAAAAATTGAACAGATCTAGATCTATAGATAAATCACAGTATACCATTTCTATTCAATGAATGTGCAAAATATTGTTAGAACGGTCCAAAAAGAACTGGTAGATGTAGAATCTGATAAGAGATTAAAATTAAATCCTAAAGATCCATTAAATGCTAAACTAGAAGAGTTTGAGGACACTTCTGATATCATATTAATTTCAGATGATGAGTTTGATGAGAGAAAAAGAAAATCAAATAGTAAAGAACAGACTCTTTTTCAAAATTTTTATACAAAATATAAAAAAGAATCATTACCAAAATTTCCACGTAGTGAAAGCAGAATAGAAACAGATGGAATAGATGCACTTGCATGGTATCAGCCATTTCATTATCCAGATAAATATGGAAGATGGGGAATATTTCTACTTGAAGATGGGATTTGGACTGTAGCTAAAGAGATTAAAGAATTAAGAAATGATGGTTATACTATAGATGATTTGCTTATTTCTGGAGCAAGAATTCTTTTTTGGCATGAATATTTTCATTTTCTTAATGAAATTGCCATATCCACAATAGAAATTTCTTCAAATTTTGCAAAAAAAAATTATCAAATATTACAAGATAGAAAATTTAATTTATCAAATTATTCTCATCTAAACTATTATGAATTAGAAGAAGCACTTGCAAATTCTTTCTGTTTAAAAAAATCTGGTAGTATTTTCAAAACGATTTTAAAAAATTTTATGGATCATCAACCAAATGGTTATAGAGATTACAATAGTGTTAAATGGCAAAAACAATTGCGAGTTGGATGTTCAGTTTTAGGAGCATGTGCAAGTGATGATCCTCGAAATAATTCTCTAAATAATCAAAATCAGCCTATCAGTCCATACGAGTCATTTTATCATGTTGATCTAAAACACGTAAAAATTGATGATGTTCCTGTATATTTGGTTCACAATGTTCCCATAGAAAATAGAATTAATCTTTTTGTGCCAAAACCACCTAATGAATGGCTAAGACATGAAAATTTTAGAAAAGAGTTTCGTAAATTAGCAAAATCATATGGCGGAAGACTTCTAAAATGGTTTGACAAGTCAATAGAATTAGCAGCATCACCAGATAAAAGTGAACAAAATAAAGTTGTCAATAAAAAAATCCAAGGAAATGATCATTTATGGGAGTTCCGTCTTAATGAAGGAATTCGGGCATTTTACAAGGTATGTAATAATGATAGAATATTGTTGGTAGGAATTAAAAAACATCCACCACTATCCGGAGCTGGCTATCAAAAATTATACCGAAAAAACCCAGATTATTGTGAAGAAACAACAAAAATTTCAAAATAGTGTTTTTTTGAATTAAAATATAATGAAAAAATTAAGGTAATTCATATTCGAAAATCACATAAACTTTTCAAATTGCATGCATCACACTTTCTTTTATTATTATGATGTTCAGGCTCTGAATTCTCTATTGCTATACTAGCAAATTTTTCTAGAGATGTATGCAAGTAGTGTAGTGCAAAAGAATCCTGTACTTCTGAAAATGTTTTGTATGGCTCTCTAGTCTCTCTATCGCAAATTCTAATCTGCCATTTTTTTTCAGTATGAGGCATCTCAAAGTAGTCATCTGGATCCTTTGTTCTACCAGAAGAAAATGTAGAGTTAAGATATGCCAATACCTGTAACAACTGTCCAGGGTATGGCTGTTTCTTGTTATCATATGTAGAAGGGTTTGCTACAAACTTGTCATCTTGAACAATCAGAGTTTCATCTACACGCATTATTTTATCAATTCTTCCAGAAAGTGATACCAGAACTTTTTCTTTTGAAAAACTAAATGGCATAGTTAGAGTAGAATGAATGTCTTCTCTTGCAAATTCAATATCTTTTTTTTCATCCTTAATTTCTTGAATTGTAACTGGCTCAAACACCACATGTTCCTCTTCATACTTTTCTTCGGCATCATGTGCAGCACTTCCCATCATTAACGACCGTGATGGTTTCGCTTTTATTCCTTTGATAGATAACGGAACTTTGTATTCGCAATACCCCATCGAATCTGTAAAATCAGTAACTGCAGCAGAAATTAAGGTAACATTACCATCTTTATTTATTCTAATCATGTATCCATTTTTTCCAATGTTGCGAATACAATCTAGAATAAACAATTCTATTTGCAATCAGAGGTAATGATTTTATAAAATGATTAAAATCAATTAACTGCATATTTTGAATTTCGTCTCCTTGTGTACTAATCCTCATTTTATTTTGAGCAACGTGACCCCATTCTTTAAAATTATTCAATAGATAATCAATCATAGTAGCAGTTAAAGTCATGAATTCCTTATTTTGTAACGAATGAGGATAATAACAAGCCAGATGTGTAATCAATGCAGGAGGATTGTGATATAATTGATCATCTTTTAAAATAAATAATGGATACATTCCTTCAAGACTTTTTATGAATATTTCATCAAAGTGAATGGAATTTTTCAAATTATCAGATGTAGGTTTATCTATCAAACTAATAATTTCAAATAAATTTTTAATAAATTCAGATTTTGTAACAATTCTACATAAATGAGTGCTATTCATATTTTGCATTATTTTCCATGCAGTCAATCCTATAAATGGTCTAATATCATTTTTAATTTTTTCATTAATGCAACCAATAATACAGAAATTAGAGAATTCAGTTCCAATTTTTTTAGTGCTAATACTTTTACAAGATATACAATTTATCAAATCACCAACACTTAATCCTGAAATTACATTTTTGCTGATATAGGTTTTAGTTGATTTTGTAGAAATAATACTTCCATCAAAAGTTAGAAATGTAATTTTTGCACGAAATGCAGATACAAAATTTCTATCAACTAATGTAATAGTTCTCTCTTTTTCTTCAAGTTGATCTATTCTAGCAATTGTTTTTCTAACAGAGATAATATCTGCAATACTCCTTGGTTTATCATACAAAAAATTATGAATGATTGATTTCTTTGAGGAATCCACCATTTTTCTTACTATTTTAGCAGTAGGACCTTTCTTACTATCGCCTATTTCAAATTCAACAATGTCATCTTTTTTAATTTCTCCAGAGATAGAATTAGCTCCAAAATGAAGATTTTTTGTTCCTGGACCTCTAGAAATAAAACCAAATCCTTTGTTTACATCAAAAAATAAGATTTTTCCCAAATTCTGCATTTCAGGCAAATACCAATTACAAAATTCAAAACATTGACGAATATATTTTTGGATTTTTTTATCAGATATTCCTTCTTTGATTTCAGAATTTTCTTTATTAAATCGGTTTAACGTGTCAATTGACATAGCCGTATATTTCTGATCCCAGGTTAACATGTTGTAACTATCAAGATCTTTTCTCTTTGAGATTTCTCTATTAATTTCATTTTCATTTTGAGTTACTCGTAAGGTTAGATGATTTATGTTTGGAATGTAAGATGGAATGAAACCATAAGTGTATTTTTTGTCATCAAGATTAAAAGTGGTTGAATCTATCAAAGTTCTTAGATGTTTTAATTCACTAGGTACAAATTGTATAACATGTTCTTTGAAGTTGATTTTAAAATATGCATCGCCTTTAATTCCTTTAATCTCTAGATTATTATTTTCTTTAAATGGCATAAATTTTTCAATATTCTTTTGTAATTCTTGACATTCAAAAAATGCTGCAGCACTATAGGAAGGATCGTCTTGAGGTAAAATTTCATTTAGGAGTTTGTACGTTTTTTGATGAGTTTGATGTTCTTTTACCAAATCAATCACATGTTAATAATCTTGACCAGATTCAACGGTATTTGATAAATTGATTATTAGATCATGAATATCTGTAACAGTTTTTCCTTTTATTTTTAACATAATTTCATAATTATTTTCTAATGCATTACGAGAAATATTTGCAGAACCTAACATTCCATATTCTCTATCAACAATAGTTATTTTTGCGTGTAATAATTTGTTTGTATCTTTTCCATCTCTTTTTGGATTTACTTTTTGAAATGTAAAATGTTTAAATCTTCTATCGAATTCTTCTAATTTTTCTTTAGAGAATTTTTTTAAATTTTCATCAGCATTGACGATAAATCTAATTTGAATTCCTTCAATTAATTTTTCCTCAATTATTTCAAAAAATGTTTTCATGTCATCATTTCGTCCTCCAAGTGAAAATGCGGAAATTACAATAGATTTTCTAGCACTTTTAAGGAAATCAAAAAACATTCTACGAATATCTAATGCTTTTCCCTCCCAATCGCGTCCTGAAACACCGAATTGTAGAATTTCACCTATATTTTCAGACATTTTCCAGAGTGCCTCTTACAAGATTTCTATCTAAAAACTTGTTTTGATATGCACAAGTTGTTTCAGAAATTAGCTGGCAAGCATGACAGCATGCACCAGTTACTTTTCTTTCATTGATTTTAATATCTGAACAAACAGGATCATTTGAACAAGTGTTAATACCTTGAGCAGTTTTTCTTAGTATTTCTGTCATGAAAGTTTTTTCTGCTAAACTTACTAATCCGCCTAATGTGCCATCTGCACCTGTTGCAGCTGTATATATCAAAATTCCACTTTCAAAACCACCATCATTTTTTTTCTTACAATATACTCGTTCACCCAAAGAAACTAAGGAAAACCCAGAATCAATACTTAGATTTTGTAATAAATTATGACAAAATGAATGCCACCAAACAAATATTGATTGTGAATAATTTGCAAGTAAACTTTTGTCTTGATAATCCGGATCGTCTGAGTCTAATTTTTCTAGTTCTTTGATATTGTTTTCATAAATTTGTGACCAGATTGATAGATCCTCAAAATTTTGTGAAGATATAGGATCTAGACCACCACGAACTTTACTATCTTCAGAAGGAACAATATCAATGAAAAGCGCTTCACCATACATCTGATCACCAAGATACCATCTAGTATTCCCATCCTCATGATAGCAGCTTTCTCTAACCAATTTTCCAATTCTAGTACTATCGCTATCATGTTCTTCACTTACTATTTCTCTAGAATATCCTATCTGTGTTCTAGTTACCTGAATATTTCTAATTGGAGTAATTCTAAAAGTTAAACCGAATTCTTTTGATTTTACAGTGATTATGTCATTAATATTTACGAATGCTCTTTTTTCACGCTTCTCAGGATCTGGTGGAAATCCTTCACGTGCAGCTTCTAAAAGACTGTTTAATTCTTCATCATTTGCTTGAGTTTCAGTGAGTGGTTTTTGTCTTACTTGATTTGCATCTTTTTTCATTTCATCAAGTACATATGAAACTGCATTTACTAATTCATCTTCATCTGTGGAATCAATTTCAGAAATTGTTAGATTTGGTATTTGATTGTCTTGTTGTATATCTTCTAGATATTTTACCAAATCAAATTTTGACCAATCAGGTTTCAATTTAGTAAAACCATTTAGTTCCCTACGAATTTGATACAATCCTGTATAAAGAACGCCTGCAAATTTTGGAATGTAAATTGATGTTAACATTTTTGCTGAATGCAAACCTGCAGAATTTCTTAAAGTCATTCTAGCACGTGAAGATACAAATTTACCATCTGCAGAAGGGGACTCACAAACTTTTGGATCAAATCTTGGCTTACTTTCAGGGAATTGTCCATTACATTTTAGGCGTCCATTAACTGATTTAGCTTTTAAGCCATCCTTTCCTAGATAAGAAATTGATTTTCTACATTTAGTACATTGGACGACAAAATTATCTCCTCCTCCTAATTCTTTCCAATAAAAAATCTTATTTTCACATCCTTTTTGGAATTTATGTACAAATCCCGGCCAGTAAAGATCTTCTAAATGACCATTAGAACATGCAGAAACAAATCTAACAGGAGAACCACGTGTATAACGTAAATTACTTTTTTCACATTCCGGACATTGCAATACAATTTTGAAATCTTCATAAGAATACTGCATTAAAACTGAAGGACCTCTATGTTGTGTACATATTCCCCATCTTGGAAAAACATATCCTGTTAAAACTGGATCAGTTTCAGGTACTGATAGATCAGCATTAGTAGGAAGTCTAAAAACTTTAATTTCTTTTTCAAATTGTTTATCAGGTTTTGAATTATGGTGTTTTAGTAAACGTTCCATTTTACCATCTGAAATTGTAAATTTATTCAAACCAGTTTTCCCATCTGCGTCAGGTTCATTGAATTTGTCTTTCGCTTTGGAAGCACCAATTAGATATTGAACAATATTTGTAATACTAGGAATCAAAATTGAGCCATCAACAGATGGCATTAGAGAACCAGGACCATCTCGTGTAACAAATTGTGAAGGTCTTACGGGCGTACTGTCCAATTAGATCAACTGTTCCCCAATTCCTGATGTTGATTCAACTTCACGTAATGATGTTTTTGCATTTTCATAAGCAATGTGTTTTTTTTGTAATTTGTGTCGGGGCGAACCTAATACAACATCTTCTTTTACTGTTTCAGAATGCATGTAAGAATAATCATAATATGTCAAAACAGATTTGTCTTTTTTAGCATATTTTGCAGCCTTGTTCCATTGATTAATTGCTTGATTGAAATATGCGTAAAAACGTTCTTTGTTAAGACGACGAATTTTTGGAATCTTTTCCCAACAGGTGATACTTTCCATTAATTTGTGTAAAGCTGTTATTTCATCATTCATATCATTGTCAATGATGAAACTTCCATTGTTTGTAGGCACCCATTCAGTTGGAATTGTTTTTCCATCAAGTTGTCTACCAACTCTTAATGCACCAACAATTACAGGACCCAAATATTGTTCCATTGTTTTTTCTGAAAATGGAGAAGCAGTGATTGGTTCAACATATTTATGAATAGCTCTATGATATCCAACGAAATTTTCATAGTGATTAAGATCTCTATGCCTTCCCATTCTAAGCCAAGAAACAACTAATCCAGGATCATTTCGTCCTACTCTACCTGTAGCCTGAATATATTGAGATGTGGTTTTTGGTTGATTCATAACAACCATCATTCCTAATCTTGTAATATCTATACCAGTACCAAAAATTGGCGATGTAAGTAATGCATCGACTTGATTATTTTTTGTGTTTCCTAATTGATCAAGAATTCCTGGCAATTCAGTAGAATCAGTTCTACTAGACATCTCTATTCTTCGAGTAGCATCTAATTCTCTATGTTCGGATTTTAGAAAAATTCGTATAGGTAATTCTTCAGTTTCAATTAGATTTGAAGTTGCATTAGAAAAATTTCCAAGATCATCAACCTGTTCACCATTTTCTTCTATTTGTACAAAAGAGGATGATTCATAACATTTTGAGGGTTTTGTGTCAGTTTGGAAGAAACAATCATCGCTATCCATCATTATAGCAAACCAGATTTTTTGTTTTTCTTGTAATTCTAGATTTCCATCTAGCTCGAAAATGTTTTCACCCTTGTTACATTCTGTAACCCGTTCATCATCTTTTGCGTGTTTAATGATTTGGTTTGGTTTCTTATCTTTTTCATCATAAATTGCCACGGATATCTTTCCTTTATCACTTTGACATAGAACTGACAAATAAGATGCAGTAAAAGTTCTTGGGACAGAAAATGGATAAAATTTGATTGATTTCTTCTTACCACTTCCAATTCCACGTGTAGATATGTTTTCCATAATAGTAGGACTAAATTGTCTAACATCTCGATAGATATCTTGATTATAGAAATTTGAAGTTCTAGCTAAAAGTTCTAAATCGCTGAAAAATCCAACTAGAGTCCAATACAAATCAATTTTTTTATCTACAAATTCTTGAAAGTCAGTTATAGAATTTTGATTTTCAAAATCCGTTACCAAGCCATATTTAGGATTTCTTGCATCGCTTCGAATACGAAATACTTCACTAAGTAAAACAGCCCAGATTTTTACTGGAATTATGTACGTACCAATTCCAGCACAAATTCCAAGATACAATCTACCAGATTTCTCTTTGATAGATGAAACATCTTCTTCCAATTGAGAAAAGTATGTGTCATTAGATTCAATTCCAGGTTGTGGAAAAACATTGATGTCACGACGATATATTGCTGCTACTTGAGATTCTGCTTCCTTGATTGTTGCACTGGATGCAATGTATTTTGGCTTCTGGTTTTGATTTGAACACAGAATGTCTACAACCATTTCATAAATACCAACCATACTTCCAAGTGGACCTTCAATTAGATGTAATTCGTCTTGAATTATGAGATTAGGTGGATTAAACGGTTTAACTGCTGTGAAATCTTTACTATCAAGAGTAAGTTGTTTTTTATCCGTATCAATTGGAGTACGAAATATTTGTTTTCGCGTGACTGTGCCATTTTGATCTCGCCCATAACCAAAAATATTATGAAAAGTATCAACATTACCAAAAATTGATGATGCTTGATGCATGAATGGTATTCTTGCAAATTTATCTGCAGTGGAAAGTAGAAAAGTTGGACATTTGGCATAAACCTGAGTATCAACAGTAAAAGCAGAAATTGGGATTGAAGATGAGTGGTGTGGATCTTCAAGATCTGAAAATGGTTCAGCTATACTTGAAAATGAGTTTGTAATTTTATTTTCAAACCATTTAGTTCCAGGTTTATTTAGAAAACATTCAGAGTTTGTACAATGAATTGAATAATCATATATTTCAGAATTAAAATATAGAAAGAAATATCCTGGCCTAGAAGCAGAAGTAGATTCTAATGCTCTTTCATCAGATAATGAAATTTGTTTTTCAACAATGTCATCCCACCATCTATTAATTTTTTGATCAATGTCATCACCATGTATAGTGATCTCTGCTTTCAACAGTTTGTATTCATTACTTGATGTTGATGTGAATTCAGGAATAGAAAATGAGAGATTTTCAATTTTTATTTGATAGTTTTCAGATGAAAGATCTTTGTCTGTTAACTTATTCAACAAATCTATAGATTTACTATATTTGTTAATTAACCAGATTAAGGTTTTTGTTTCATTTTTTTTCATAGATGTTGTTGCAAGAATATTTTTACAACATGGACAAATTGCTAATTGAGCCGGTTCTCCACTAGAGGCATTTGTTCTAGTTGGATCTTTTAATTTATGTGGAGCAAGAGCGCCTTCTGCGTTAGGTGTCCAAGCTCCTTTCCAATTTTTATAAATTTGAAATTTATTTGGAGATATTCCTCCACCAATCCATAATCCTATGGAAATTCTAGAGTTACCCCACAAAACACCATCTTCATAACGATTATCTAAGAATTCATTATCAAAAGTTGTGATTTCTTTTGGCCTCCAGTTTTGAATTCTAAGAATGTCTGCTGCAAGAATAGAACCTGAAGAACGAGTGAACTGTTGAATTGTTAAAAGACGTAATGTGTACCTTGATACAATTGTTACACCTCCATCATTTTCAAATTCCTGATCATGAGATAATCTTCTAAATGCAAGTATGAACATACTTAATCCCAAATACGCTTCAGTTTTTCCACCACCAGTAGGAAACCACAGGACATCACACTTTTCTGCATCTTTCTTATCAACTCCAGTTAATCCAGTCAAAGACTGAAGAATAAATGCCATTTGAAATTCTCTCCATTTCAAGGGGTTATTGGGACGATCCCAACGTGTCCTAGTAGCCATAACTTTATTCATAAAACAAAAAGCTAATCTGACTTTGGTATCAGTGCAAATTAGATCAATTCCTTTTTCTATTCTTTCTAGTGATGCATCACATAATTTTAGATTGGTTTTGGCTGTATCATCTAATTCCTTTTCAAGATTTAATTCTTCAAGATTCTTGTATTGATCTTTAATCCATTTTTCATAGTTTCTAGGAATTCGTTCTAATCCATTGATAGTATCATTTCTAAGATCATCTGGATTCCACATTTCTGCTAATTTTTCAGCTTCAAATTCAGGTTTGTCACTTAGATCAGGTTGTAGAATTGTATATGATGGGAAATAGTCAGTTCGAATGTCTGGACGTGTAAAGTATTCTTTTGCATCTTCAGGAAATTTATCTTGTGTAGAATCAATCCATGTAAATTTTCCAAAACCATCTAATTCTTTTTCAGGATCAACATCTTTCCAAATACTTCCACATTGATGGCCCCTAGCTTTTGATGTTCTATTCCTAAATGCAAGCATATCTTTTGCTTGAGGTGAATTTTTTTCAGGAATTACACCATATTCAAATGGTTCTGTTTGTGTTCCATCAAGACAGTTAATTCTAATTTGTGGTTGAAATATTCTATGTTCTTCTCTTTCTCTTTCATCGTCTTCTGGAGAAAAAGTGGTACTATTTTCTAGAAATATAGAAATTGTCCAAGAGTTTTTTCTGTATGGGTTTTTTCTTTGTCGTATGTGTAAAATAACACCTGCTCTTGTAATTGCTTGTGTTGGTGTATTACCTACAGGTAATGAGATTTTTTTATCTACACCATCAATAGTGATTTCATTATTAATGTAAAAATTTGGATATCTTTGGAAAAGTCCATGATCATACCTGTCATATCCACTTTGAAGTTCATATCTTGCCCAAGTACAACAAACTGAAATTTTAGGAGTTTCAGATGATGAAATAACAAAAGATACACCCATCGATTTTGAACCAGTACGCGGATCAAGAGCAGTTTCCTGGAAAGTTTCTACAATTTCTTCAGATTGGTCAGAATCTTCAAATTTTTTTCTAACAAAAACTTTGTCAGATGTAAAAGCAGGATCGTTTTTTGCTCCTGGATCCTCAGGAGTATTATTTTCTCCATTAGCAGGTGGTGGGGGAATAAAAGTTGTAGATAATATCCCTGTAACATATTTTGTAAATGGGAATTCTGCAATCTCATTTGGTCCTAATTCTGGACCAAGCATTTTTTCATAAAGTGCCTTAACTAGATGTGTTCGAATCATAATGTTTCAGAATTAAATGAGAAATATCTGAGATATACAGTTTATGGTTATTTTAGCCATTTGTAAGCCCACCAAGAGTCAGAAGTTGAGATATCAGGTGTGAGTTCAGAGTCAGAAGTTGAGATATCAGGTGTGAGTTCAAAATCAATGTAAATAGATAATTGTTTTTTTCTAATATTTGGGCATTGTTTATGGTAAACCTCATGAGTGAAAGTATTCCAAAATCCAATTTGACCAGGTTTAACATCACTTCCACATTTAACACAAAAACCGTTAAAATCAAAACAAATTTCCTTCCAAGATAAAAATGGCAAATATGAATTCCTAACAATGAATGTAGTTATTTCTACAAGACTCATTTTTTAACCTCCAAACATTCATGTTTCATTCTATAATATTTTACAGAATCTCCATTTTCATATTGAATTAAATCTGGTCTCTTACCATCATGGATCTTTTTATGACAATTGTAATGAACCCAAGCTACTACTGCTGGGAAGTATTTTACATGGTGACCAACTAGTGGTTCGTACATATTATTATCATCGTTGAAATTTCGTTCACCACTACAAACTAGACATTTATCAGCAGAATTCATGTACAATGTGTTTGATTCAAGATAAGGTTTAGAACCAAGTGATATTTCCTTGAGTTTTTTTGCAGTTGCTTTGTCTTTGATTATTATAAATGACATTTCTATATCTCCAATCCGTATGAGTTTGTAAATTCACGAAATTTTGAATATTCGTCAAGAAATAACATGCCTTTAGGAGTAATTACATGTACAACACCTCTCCCAGATTTGAATTGAGTAACAAGGCCAGAATTTGTAAGATTAAAAATTAATTTTTGTAATCGTGAGTGTGAAAGGTTTGCCTTTTGAATTAATGAGGTAGTTCTAATTCCATCGTTTCCAGAACTTTGTGTTATTTCTAACAAATCTGCAGTAATTTGTATGCTATTTCTGTAGTTCATTGTTGTAACCTCGTCATTTTCAAAAGGATTTCAAACACTTTTCCTGTATCTTCTGTTGCAGTCATGTCACCGAGAACTTGAATTGATACTCCATCAATTCCAGATTCTTTTAACAATTCATAGTTTTGAGGAGTTAATCCTTGAACTACTGGTTTTAGAGTTACATCACGGCGGATTCTTTGGCCGTTTTCATCGAAGTTCAATTCTTCAATTCCTCCATTTCAGAACTTGAAATCATGTTCAAGAAATTTACCATCGAGATGGCTCTAATTCCAAATTCTATTTTTCCACATAAGTGGTATTCTGTGTTTACATAAGTTAACATATGTATTAATACATATACTAGTATATATTAATTGCTGACAGAAACCAAAAAGAAGGTCATTTTGACCTCTAAATTTGACGAAAAATGATAATATGTGAAACATAAGTTTAAAAAAAATATTATTTTTGATCGCAGATGACGTATCGATCAGAATAATTCGTTATGAATACATATATTCAACTTATGTGCTAATTAATTAGAATGTCTGAGGAATCTGTTTTAGGACCTGATCGTAAATATGAAGTGAGTCCAACCCATTTTCACAAAATCCAACAACTTCTCAAAAACTATCCAGATCGTTACAATAATGAACGAGAATTTATCTTTAGAGCAATTGATATTTTTCTGACCTGGGAAACAGATCCACTATTTGCAAGAAAGAAAATGGAAGAATTAGAACCAACAATTGGACAATTTGCACAAATGAAGATGATGATGAAACCTGACCAGGTCGAGGACATGTATCCAGGATTCGAAGAAAGAAATTATGAAGAAATACAAAAATTTATCAAAAAGAATCCAGCCTATGCGGGAAATATTCAAACTCCAGAACAAGAACAATCACATGAGCGAGAGTCACTATTTGATTTTGAAAAATTAGTTGGTTCAATGGATGAAACATCAGAGTTTATTCGTGATATTGATTTCAAAGGTATTAATCCAGAAGAAGAGCAAGAAGAAATTTTCTATGACGAGTGGCCTTTGTTATGGACACATTATAGTAGAATACTTCCTGCAAAAATTGCAATTTCAGCCATTGCTGATTTAATGAATAAGCAAAAGAAACCAGTTATCAGATTAGATGATAAAGCAAAAGCGCATATTTACGATATAGCTGAAGAGCTTGCAGTTAAAATTAAAGAATTTGAAAAAGAAGAAGATAAAGGAAGAGAAGAAAGACTTTCAACAGGACTTCCAAAACCATTTTCAGGCGATAAAATTACAGATACACAAGCACTTGCAGAAAAGCGATATAAAGATAGAGTTATTGGAAAACCAAGAAAGAGTAAAAATTCAGGAGATACTTCATTTGATGGTCTACTTGGAGCCTTAGGATTAGTAAGAACATTTATTCATAAAAAGGAGGTATATGTTACACTAACTGAAAATGGTAAAAAATTCTATTTATTAGAAAATTTAGTATTTGCAGATGATTATTCAACGGCATTTTCTCCTGAAGAACGAAAATTATTACTTACAAAGATGATTCCTGCACGAGAATTAGAGATGAAATTGATAAAAGAGGCTCTAAAAATTATAAAAGAATTTGAAGAAAAAGATCTTAGTGAGACGTTAAAAATTACACAAAAGCTTGATGAAGAGTTTTATTTTGCCATAAAAGAATTTGCCATAAAAGACTCTATCTTGGGAGATCAGATTACAAATGACATTTTAACAAAAACAACAGAAATTCTTGAGAGTAACAAGGCAAAAGGTGTAGAGAAACAGACGCCGGTACAAGCATACAGAGTAGGTACGATGGGCAGATTGTCAGAAATGGGATTAATTCGCTGGAAAATTTCATCAAATGATGAAGGAAAAGCAATTTCAAAATATAGTATTCAAGACAAAGAAATGGCAGCATCTATCCTAAAATCAAAATGAATTTCTTAGAGTACTAGGTTAAAACCAAAAACGGGTGAATTTTTCTAATGGTCATACCAGAGATAATATATGAGTAAATTCAATTTCGTAGATCTGTTCTGTGGCGCAGGGGGATTATCCTGTGGCTTAGAAATGTCTGGAATGACATGTGTTTTAGGCACAGATCAAGATAAGGCTGCAATCAATACTTTTCAGAAAAATCATACAGATGCACAAATCTTTGTGGATGATATTTCAAAACTTACCAAAGCCAAACTGAAAAAAGCTACAGAAGGAAAGAAGATCCATCTAGTTTGCGGAG
>CEUL01087400.1_pt1 | contig 14247 bp, 16 predicted proteins | sample 427021 | NCBI WGS metagenome assembly CEUL01 (sample SAMEA2622800, study PRJEB7988) | marine metagenome | isolation source: saline water (ENVO:00002010), including | reverse complement strand
TGGGTTTTGAATTAGAAGACGGCGTTTATTACAATAAATATATGGACGGCAATAAGATTAAGATGTCAAATCCTCTTTCGGAAGATTTAGTAACATATGCCGACGGAACAAAAGCTTCGATAGCAAAAATGTCTGAAGATGTTACAACCTTTTTAACTTGGGCTGCAGAACCACATTTAGAAACAAGGCATAGAATAGGTATGAAAGTTATTTTCTATTTAGTAATTTTTACAGTATTAATTTATTTTAGCATGAGAAGATTATGGTCAAGGATTGACACGGAAGAATAAAACATCTCCATCCTTAACTAAATAATCTTTACCTTCTAACCTTAACTTTCCGTTCTCCTTCGCTTTTTCAAAACTCCCATACTTTTTAAAATCATCAAATGATACAGCCTCGGCTCTAATAAATTTTTTTTCAAAGTCGGTATGAATAACACCTGCTGCTTTAGGAGCAGGAGTATTTTTCTTTGTTGTCCAGGCCCTCGTTTCTTCTGGTCCAGATGTAAAAAAAGTATTTAAATTTAATAAATCATACCCAGTAGTTATCAATTGATTTAGTCCAGTTTTGTCTAAACCTATATTCTTCATATAAATTTCTTTTTCTTCTTTTTTTAAATCAGTTATTTGATCTTCAATATCTGCACATATTGTTATAATTTTTTCTTTTTCGTATTTTTTTTTTAAAAGATTTGTATGGTCATTACCATTTTTTACACTCTCTTCATCAACATTACATACAATTATGTAAGGTTTAATTGAGATTAGACCAATTTCTTTGAGGATTTTTTTATTATCAAAGTCAAAAAATGAATTTAGATCTTCTCCATTATTTAGCTTATCTAGGGCTTTTTTAAATAAACTAATTTCTTTATCACCAATCTTTTTTCTCATATTTTTCTGAAGTTTTTTTTCTAAAATATTTATATCGGATAATAATATTTCAGTTTTTATTGTTTCTAGGTCATTAGAAGGATCTATTTTTTTATTTACATGCTGTATTTCTTCAGAGTCAAAACATCTTACAAGGTGAACTATTGCATCAACTTCTCTCACATGTGATAAAAATTTATTACCGAGACCCTCTCCTTTGGAAGCTCCTTTTACAAGACCCGCAATATCAACAAAAGTAATATTTGCATTAATTTTTTTTTTTGATTTTGATAAAGAATTTAAAGTATCTAGCCTGTCATCAGGCACATCGACTATTCCTATGTTTGGATCAATCGTGCAAAATGGAAAATTAGCAGCCTGAGCATTTTTTGAAGATGTCAAAGCATTAAAGAGTGTAGATTTACCAACATTAGGTAAACCAACTATTCCACACTTAAATCCCATTCAAATTTTGATTTACCTTACTTGAGAAAGTATCTATTTCATTATTTATTAAAGTTGGAACAAGTTTAACAATACTATCTGTAATGTCCTTAATTCTTTCTTCTTCATTTTCGGTAAAATCTTCTAGTACATGATTATTTACTTTTTTTTTGTCTTTTGGATGACCTATACCAACCCTCACTCTAGAGTAATCTTTACCTATTGATCCATCAATAGACTCTATACCATTATGACCAGCACTACTCCCCCCAAACTTAGCTTTAACTTTTCCTAAATCAATATCCATGTCATCATGAAAAACGAAAACATTTTTTGCATCAATTTTAAAATATTCAATTAACTCTCTAATACATGTTCCAGAGTTATTCATAAAAGTTAAAGGTTTAATGGCGTAAACTTTTTTGTTATCGATATTTCCAGTGGTTAGTAAACCTTTAAATTTTGGTTTTTGTTTAGAAAGACTAAACTGTTTATTTATCTCATCTATTATCTTAAAACCAATGTTGTGCCTGTTATTGGTATTATTTGGACCTGGGTTTCCTAAACCTACTAATAAAAACATATGAGATTATTTTTTTTCCTGTTTCTTTTCTGCAGCAGGTTTTTTATCACCAGCTTGTTTTTTTTCACTGCTTTGATCTTTTCCTTTATCGTCTTTTTTAGCAGCTTCACCTTCCTTAGCTGGTGCTGTAGCTTCGCCACCTTCAGTTGTGGTAGTTTCACCCTCCACACCCTCAGCAGTGGTCTCTTCAGCAGTTTTTTCAGGCTCTTTAACTATTGTTGGAGCAGCAACTGTAGCAACAACAAAATCTCTATCAGTAATAGTTGGTACGGTGTCTTCAGGCAGTTTAACAGATGATATTTTTATACTTGCTCCAATATCCAATCCGGCTAAATCTATTTCAATTTTCTCTGGTATCTTTTCTGCTGAACATTTTAACTCAACTTTACGTCTCACAATATTTAAAACTCCTCCTCTTTTAAGGCCTGGAGACTCTTCATTATTTTTGAAAATAACAGGAATTTCTAAAATTATTTTAGATCCAGATGATATACGCATAAAATCAATATGCGAAGGTCTTTCAGTTATAACATGGTACGATACATCTCTTGGTATAACTTTCTCTGTTTTACCATCTATGTTTAAATTAATAACAGTAGATAAAAAAGTATCTGTTCTAACAAAGTCTTTGAGCAACTTTTCCTCAATACTAATTTTAACATTAGGGCTTTTACCCCCATAAAGTATTGCGGGAACAAAACCTTTTTCTCTTAAAGAGTTTAGTTCTCTAGAAGTTTTCGTTTCTCTTTTAATGGCTTTTAAATCATTTATCATTTGTGTGAGCAATTTAACTCAAGTTTGAAATAAAACAAGTGCTAATTAAACAGATCTGATACTGAAGTTGAATTTGAAATCCTTTTAATAGCTTCAGCCATGAGAGATGCGATAGATAAAACATGAATTTTATTAACATTTTTAATTCTTTTTGCATTATCGATACTATCGGTAATAATTAACTTTTTAATTTTTGATTTATTTATCTTATTAATCGCATCTCCACTTAAAACAGCGTGCGTTATAAAAACATATACATCTAAAGCACCCTTTTTTTTCAAAGCCTCTACAGCATTTACAATTGTTCCACCGCTATCAATTATGTCATCTACTATTATGCAATTTTTATTTTTTACATTACCAATTATGTTCATTACTTGTGACTTTCCTTGTTGAGGTCTTCTTTTATCAATAATAGCTAAATCTGCATTTATTTTTTTTGCTAAACCTCTTGTTCTTTCAATCCCCCCAGCATCTGGTGAAACACAAATAAAATTTTTACCTTTGATATTTTTTTTTATGTATCTTGCAAATATTGGTGTTGTAAATAAATTATCGACTGGCATATCGAAGAAACCCTGAATTTGCCCAGCATGTAAGTCTACCGTTACTATTCTATGAGCCCCAGCATTTGTTATTAAATTCGAGACTAATTTTGCAGAAATTGATGTTCTTGGCACTACTTTTCTATCTTGTCTTGCATAACCAAAATACGGAATTACAGCTGTTATGTTTTTTGCAGACGATCTTCTTAATGCATCTATACACAATAGAAGTTCCATCAAATTATCATTAGCTGGGGTAGCTGTTGACTGTATAACAAATACACTGTTTCCTCTAATATTCTCATTAATTTCAACATAAATTTCACCATCAGCGAAATTTTTAATATTTGTATTCACTAATTTTAGTTTTAAGTGCTTAGAAATACTTTTGCTTAAAGAAGGATTGCTTGTTCCTGATAAAATTTTCATTAGGACAATCTACTTATACATCTATCAGACATAATTTTCAATTAATTTTGTCAAATATTTTTTTTTATTATAGATATACATCTACCATAGTCATTCTCTCCTAACTTTTTGGCCCTTCTGTGGCTAAAATATTCATTCTTTTCTAAAAAAGTATCAATAAGGATATTATCGATTTCAGTAACTCCAAGATCTTTAAATTTTTTATTAATAAATCCTCTTAAATCAAAACAGAATGCTTCATTTGTTTTTTTTTTAAAAAACAACTTATTATTTTCTGAATGTTTTATAAAATTTAAGTAAAAATCGTTTTTTACTTCATAACTTTTTTCTGAAATACATGGCCCAACACTAACAACAAGGTTCTCATTTTTTCCTCCAATTTTATTTAGTTTTTCTAATGTATTTTCAATAATTTGATTTAATGCTCCTCGCCAACCTGCATGAATACACCCGACTATTTCCTTTTTTTTTTCAAAAATTAAAATTGGCGCACAGTCAGCGGTTAACACACCCAGGGCAATAGAAGCGTCTTTGCTGAGCATCGAGTCACAATATAATCTCTCTTGAACATTTTTTCTCTCAATTACTTTTACTATGTTGCTATGTGTTTGATGCATCAACAAAAGGTTTTTTTTATCAATTTTGAATTGTTTTGAAACGGTAAATAAATTTTTTTGAACATTTTCTTTATCATCTTTACTTCCAACACCACAATTTAAACTTTCGTATATACCTTTTGAAAAACCATTTTTATTTGAAAAAAAACAATGCTGGATACTTCTTCTTCTTTTTAAATTTTCTGAAAAAAACATTATCTAAATGCTAGAGAAAAGTTACATTTTTTATTTTTCGCAAAAATGACCTTGAAATTTTTACCCATCATCTTTGGATCTATTAACCTTTTTATCCTGATAAAAATATTAAATTTATCTTTATCTGAAAGGCTATTGTCTAGAGTTTTAAATCTTTCTACTATTCCCATTTTTTGTAAAAATTTGCTTTGTGATAAAATATTTTCTACTAGAAGACCCTTATAGTTAAAGAATTCTTTAAATAAATTAAAGTTAACCAAGTATGTTATGTCTGCGTTCCCAATATTACTATCTAAACTATTGTAATTATGCTTAAAAACAGATTGAAGAGTACTAATATTTTTTTTTGTATTATAGCCATAATCTATGCAAAGTATTCCACCATTCAATTTTTTAATTTTATCGCAAATTGTATTTAGTTCCTTAAATCCATATTCAGGGTATTCAATAATTCCATCTTGTACTAAAAGTTTAAAATTCTTAAGTTTGTCTATATCTTTTTTTATAGCTTTTTTATAAATAAAATTTAATTTATTTTCCTTAACAGTTACGTACCGCTCAAATACTTCATGCTTCTCTTTTTTAAATTGCTTTATAGGAAGGGCATCTAAAAATTCATTTCCAAAAAATACTACCGGGCCTTTTTTAATATTATTAAAATTTTTAATCCAAGTTACTTTGTTTGATTTTATTCTTCTCTTTTGTAATTTTTTTAAACCTTCACTTTTTTCATAAAGCATAATATTAGCTGCATTAAAAACCTTTGGAAAATTTTTTAATGTCTTCAATAAAGAGATACAAAAATCACCATTACCAGGTCCAAGTTCGACGAAATTAAAATTTTTAGGCTTTTTTAAATTTTCCCAAAAACTTATAAGCCATATTGCTATCATTTCTGAAAAAATATTAGAAATATTTGGTGCAGTAACATAATCACCCGTAACTCCAAATGGATTTTTTTTTTGATAATATCCAATATTTTTATCATAAAGAACTTTTTCTAAATATAAATCAAGAGACAGTTCTTTTTCTTTAGAAAAAATTCTATTTATTTTTGTCATAAACTAATATCTTATAAAAAATTAAAAACCCAAATATTATCATCATTATACTTAACATAGAGCCCATACTTAAATTTAAAAAAATATAACCCAAATGCTCATCTGGTTCTCTAAAATTTTCAGAAATAATTCTAAATAAACCATAAAAAATTAAAAAAACAGAGGAAACAATTCCATGAGGGAACATTTTTTTTCTTAAAAGATAATTTAATAACAAGAATAAAACTACACCTTCCAACAAAGCTTCATAAATTTGAGAAGGGTGTCTTGATAATTTATCGACTTTTGGAAAAATAACACCCCAAGGTTTATCTGTCGGGATACCATAAAGTTCGCTATTAATAAAATTAGATATTCTTCCAAAAAAAATTCCAATTGGAGATACTGTGGATATGGTATCGAAGAAAATTTTAAAATTTAATTTATTTTTTATTGAAAAAATATAAGCACTGAACATTACACCTATCAAACCACCATGAAATGACATTCCTCCGTTCCATATTTTGAAAACTTCAAGAAAATTGTCTAGATAGAAAATAGGATTATAAAAAATTACATAACCTAGTCTTCCACCTAAAATAATTCCAATTATGATATAACCAATTAAATCATCAAAACTATGTAAATAATTTTTTTGATCCTGACTCTGTACTTGAAGTTTAATAAGAAATTTTCCATACCACCAACCCCCCAATATTCCAAATATATATGCAAGAGAGTACCACCTAATTTTAATTAAATACAAATCAACTAAAACTGGATCAAAATTATGAACTATCATCGATGCTTGAATTTAACATAATTGAAATTAAATTGCTTATAATTTAAAGTAAAAAAATGGATAATTCTCAAAAATTTCTTAAAATGCTTTCAACTTTAGTAGAAGCAGGTATTTTAACTTCACAGGATATAAGAAAAGAATTTACAACATCTATAAAGTTTAAAAAGGAAAATTTAGCAAATGTTTTAGATCTAGTTACCAAAGACGAGTATGTTGCGCTTAAAAAATTGGTTGAAAAACAAGACCTAGAAATAAAAAAACTAAAAAAAAAGAAAAGGAAATAAATTTAAAGCGGTAAAGAGACTTTTACCAATAATCCTTTTTGACTACTTTCTGATAAAGATATATTACCCCCATGTGATTTAGCAATATCCTCTGATATCGACAGTCCTAGACCAACCCCAGACTTGTTCAACCCTCTACTTTTATCAACTCTGTAAAATGGTTTAAATACATTTGCATATTCATTTTTTGCAATACCTGGACCATTATCCTCAACAATTATTATTGCGCTATTAATAGATTTTTTTAATTGAATTTTTATTTCGTCACCGTAAGAAAGACCATTTTCAATTATATTTTGTAGGCATCTTTTTAACAAATTTTCTCTTCCTTTAATTTTTATTGTCCCTTCACTTGTAAATTTATAGTCTTCATTATTATAATTTTTTAATAAATCAGTTATTAAATTATTTAAAATAATTTCATCTGATTTTTCTTGTATTTGCGATTTTGCATATTGCAAATAATCATTTAACATCCTTTCCATTTCATCTATGTCTTTAGCCATTCTCTCAGCTGCATCTTTTTTATCAATCATTTCAAGTTGAAGTTTTAGCCTTGTTAAAGGTGTTCTTAAATCATGACTGATACCAGACAACATTTCAGAACGCTGGGTAAGATGTCTGTTTATTCTTTTCATCATTCTATCAAATTCAAAAGTCGCTTTTCTTATCTCAGAAGCTCCGGAAGGTCTTAAGTTTCCAATATTTTCACCTTTCCCAAATCTTTCTGCAGCTTTTGAGAGGTTTACTATTGGTCTTGTTTGGTTCTTAAGAAAAATTATTGCTATAAATATTAAAAATAAAGACGGCAGCGTTAACCATAATACAAATATTCTAACAGATGATGGAGCAATTTTCTTTTTTGGAAAAAAAATTTGTATAACATCATTTTTAGATTTTATTCTTAAATCTACTAAATCTATATATGTTACTGTATCAAACCAATAACTACTTCCAAATACTGGCTTCATTTCTCTTCTTAAAGATCGATCCATTGGACTAAAACGTCTGTCAGATTTTGTTTTAGGCAAATCTTCACCAGATTTAATATTTATTACAAAATCGAAATTTTTTTTGTAAGAGTCAGTTATAAATTTCATTTTATTTTCGTCAGATGAACCGTATACATCAAACAATGTTTGAATTTCTGCAACCAAAGATTTGGTCATACCTTTATTGGCTTTAATCCAAATACTGTCAAAAAAAACTATAGAAATTATTATTTGGAGTATTATAACAGGCGCAGCAACGATAATAAGAGATCTATAAAATAATCTTTTAGGTAGTATTTTCTTAAGCAACTTATTTAACCCAAAGGACATATCCTGACCCCCTTATTGTTTGAAGAAATTTTGGATTTTTTGGATCTAACTCAATTTTTTTTCTTAATCTAGTTATCATAACATCAATAGATCTTTCTTTTGATATGCTTGAAATTTTTCCAATCTCAGATCTTGAAAATATTCTTCCAGGAGATGACAGCATTTTTGTTAAAACCTTTTTTTCAGAGGAATTAATCTTTTGTACTTTTTCATTAAGTTTAATGGTCATTTTATTTAAGTTTAACTCTGCCTCACCAATTTTACTTTTATTCAATTTAGCAGGGTCAGCATTTGTTCTAATTATATTTTTTATTCTTAGCAATAGTTCTTTAGGCTCGAATGGCTTTCCAAGATAATCATCAGCTCCTATTTCTAAACCATGAATTCTATTTTCTACTTCTCCTTTTGCAGTAAGTAGTATTATGGGTATATTTTTTGATATCTTCAATTCCTTAGTTAATTCGTAACCACTCTGACCCGGCATCATAACATCCAAGATAATCAAATTGAAATTAAATATATCAATCTTAGATTTAGCATCTTGAGAATTTTCTGCAGTTGAAACGATGAAACCTTTTTCTTTAAGAAATTGTCTTAAAAGATCTCTTATTTTATCATCATCATCAACAATTAATATGTGAAATTTATTATTTTCCATTTATAATTTTTTTTAATACTTTTTTAAAATTAATAACAGACTCTGGATCTGAATTTTTTAATGCATTTACAATTCTTTCTTTTTGTTTTTGAAAGATAACTTTATAAAATTTTTTGCCATTTTCGTCTAAAAATAAAAGTTTTCTTCTAGAATCTTTTTCATCTTTTATTTGCTTAATGATTTTTGAACTCTTAAGATCCCTCAAAACTCTATTTAAACTCTGCTTTGTAATTTTTAATTTAAACAAAAGTTCGTTTACACTAATCCCCTGATTTCTTTCAACTAAATATAATGTTCTTTGATGCGCAGCCCCAAAAGAGTTTTTTTTGAGAATTTCTTTTGGGTCAGAAAATGTTTCTCTATAAGCGTATAGAAGCAATTGAATAAAATCTTTGATTTGTTCGTCCCTTAAATAAAGTAAATCTTTCATATTATGGTCAGATATGTTGACTTATTTTAACAACAAATATACTTTTTTGTTAGCAAAAAATTATTTAATTTTTAAATTATGGAAACTATTCCTTACAACCAAAGGTCAGGCAAAATTTGGTATAACTCGAAGTTGGTAGACTGGAAGAATGCTAATTTACATCTTTTAAGTCACGGACTTCATTATGCTAGTTGTGTATTTGAAGGCGAAAGAGTTTATGAGGGAGAAATTTTTAAACTTGAAGAACACACACAGAGACTTTTTCATTCTGCTAAACGTATGGGAATTAAAATGCCTTATTCTGAAAAGGATATTAATGATGCTAGTAAAGAAATAATTGCAATACAAAAAATTAAAAATGGATATGTTAGACCTGTAGTGTGGAGAGGAAGTGAGATGATGGCAATATCTGCACAAAAAAATAAAATTCACGTAGCAATAGCTTGTTGGGAGTGGGGATCATATTTTGATCCAAAATTAAAGCTTAAAGGTATAAGATTAAATATTTCATCTTGGAGGAGACCTTCCCCGAATTCTGTTCCCTGGGATACAAAAGCCTCTGGTCTTTATATGATTTGTACTCTTTCAAAACATGAGGCTGAAAGCAAAGGTTACACAGACTCCCTAATGCTTGATCACGAAGGAAATATCGCTGAAGCTACTGGTGCAAATATTTTTTTTAAAGATAAAAAAGGAGATTTACACACTCCAATTCCTGACTCATTTCTAGACGGTATAACCAGACGTTGCATTATAGATATAGCTAAATCTAAAAGAGTAAAAATAATTGAGAGAAAAATAAAACCAGAAGAGATGTCAGAGTTTGTTGGCTGTTTTTTAACTGGAACTGCTGCTGAAGTCACACCGGTATCACAAATAGATAAATTCAATTTTTCAGTTTGTGATTTAATACAAGATTTATCTAAAAGCTACCAAAGCATTGTAAGAAAAAAAGTCGCTGCTTAATTTTTTTCAGCCTTGATAATAACTGACCAAGCAAGAAACTTAAAAAATGGTATTTTTAAAAAAATCTTATCAATCTTAGCTAGTAAAGAAAATATTTTTGAATTTTCTGGTGATTTATAAAAAGGCAAAAAAACTAATGTAAAAAATCCGTAATACTTAACTTCAACATTTTTAAAAACTTTTTTAAAAAATTTTATATCCGAAAATTTAAAAGGATGTTCATCAGAGGATCTCGAACCAGGAGTTAATTTTCTATAAAAATTAATTAGCGGATTTGTACCCATAGGCTCAATAAAAATTAAATTTCCTTTTCTTTTTAATAAACGTTCTATTTCTTTAACTGACTTATCAAGATTTAGGTGGTGCAAAATACCCGCACCATAAATATAATCAAATTGTTCAGAACCCAATTTAGTATTTTCACAATTTTCTACTTTATAATCTACTTTAGTATTTTTAACGACCCTACTTTTAGCAAGCTCTATAGCTTTTTCAGATATATCAATTGCGGTAATACTAGACGGTCTGAAGCAAGAAGCTTTTTCAACATATCCCCCATTTCCGCATCCAAAATCTAAAACATTTTTGTTTTTAATATTATTTTCAAGATGTTCAAAAAAATCTTTATATAAGTCATGAAGAGCTTTATAGTATTTATTTTCTGATCTTTGGTTTCCAGAAGAAATCAAATTATTGTGAAAGTTTTTTTCTCTTATATTTATCTTAGTTAAATTCATTTATTATTTTGCTCATCATCATTTATCGCTGAGTCTATACCTTTTCTCAAGTAATCATATCCAGTATACAAAGTCAAAAACGCTGCGATCCACAGCAAAACTATTCCAATTGTTTGAGCATTATAATCCTGAAAATTAATAATTTTGTTACCTGTCTCACCAGTCAAAAGCATAGCAATAGATAGCATTTGTATTAAAGTTTTAAATTTTGAGAGACTAGAAACAGGCAAAGACTCACTTTTACTTTTTGCCAAGAATTCTCTTAATCCTGAGATTAATATTTCTCTAGTTAATATTACTATAGCCGCGACTACCTCGTAGTTTTTGATGATGCCATTCATTACTAATAATACTAAAGCCGCTGCCACTAAAATTTTATCAGCAATTGGATCAAGAAGCTCACCTAATTTTGACTCCTCTTTGTAAAGTCTTGCCAATAGACCGTCTAAAAAATCAGTAAAGCTTGCTAAGACAAAAAGAAAAAAGGGAACTAAGTCACCAACGACTCCGGGTATATAAAAAGACAAAACAAATATCGGAACAATAATAATACGTCCAATTGTAAGAATATTTGGTATTTTAATTTTCATACTTAGTTTTCATGAAAAAAATCATGAATTTTTTTTGCAACTTTCTCCTCAATTCCATCTACAGATTTTAAGTCTTCAAAACTTGCAGCTTCAACAGATTTTGCAGAACCAAAGTGATTTAGCAAAGCTCTTTTTCTACTTCTACCTATTCCTGAGATTTGATCAAGTAATGATTTACTTAGATTTTTTCTTCTTTTAGCCCTATGAGTACTTATTGCAAATCTATGTGCTTCATCTCTTAATCTTTGAAGAAAGAAAAGGATAGGATCATTTTTTTTAAATTTAATAATTTTATTCTCATGAAAAAAAGTTTCTTCACCTGCATTTCTATTTTTGCCTTTAGCAATCGCAATTATTGGTAACTCATGAAGACCAAGGTCATTTAATACTTCTCTACTAACAGAGTATTGACCCTTGCCACCATCTATTAAAATTAGGTCGGGTAATGTCATATTTGTATTTTCATCTTTTAGAGCTCTTACAAATCTTCTATTTAAAACCTCTTTCAACATACCATAGTCATCTCCTTTAACTGAATCTGACTTTATATTAAACTTTCTATATCTTTTTTTTAGAAATCCTTCTTTACCAAAGGTAATTAGCGCCCCGACAGAGTCTGATCCTTGAATATGGCTATTGTCGTATACCTCAATAAGATTAACATTAAAATTAAGATTAAATTTATCTGCAAGATTATCTATAAGCTTTGAATTGCTTTCTGTTTCTAAAATTTTTTGAGTAAGGGCTTGTTTTGCATTTTTTTCTGCCATATCTGAAACAATTTTTTCATCTTTAGTAGTGGCTTTTTTAATTACTATTTCTTTTTTTTCTCTTCCTGAGAATGTTGTCTCTAACAAGGCTTTTTCATTAATTTCTATATTCAAAAGAACAATCCTTGGTACAGACTTATTTTCATAAAATTGTGCTAAAAAAGAGGATAAGATTTTTTCCTCTTTCTCGTCTGGATCATGTTTGGGAAAGTAAGCTTGATTACCCCAATTTTGTTTTGATCTGAAAAAGAAAACCTGAACGCAAGTTTTACCAGACTCTTTAAAAACTGATACAACGTCAGCTTCTTTCAAGTTTGTTTGATTTATCTTTTGAGAGGATTGAATTTGTGTCAGTGCTTTTATTCTATCCCTTATAATAGCAGCTTTTTCATAATCTAAATCTTCACTAGCCTTTTCCATTTCTGTTGATAAGTTTTTTTGAATTCTTTGTGATTTTCCTGAAATAAAATCTACTGCATCCCCCACTAAACTTTTGTAACTTTTTTCTTCGATCTTTCCTACGCATGGTGCAGAACATCTTCTAATTTGATATAAAATACATGCTCTATCTCTATTTTTAAAAACTGTATCATCACAAACTCTCAATAAAAATATCTTTTGAAGAATTTTTATTGTCCAGTTTGCAGATCCTACTGATGCAAACGGACCAAAGTAATATCCTTCTTTATTTTTTTTTCCTCTTAGCTTTGTTAATTGTGGCCATTTGTCCTTTTGCCCAATGAATATATATGGGAAGGATTTATCATCCCTTAACAAAATATTAAATCTTGGTTTATGCTTTTTTATAAGATTTGCCTCCAATAATAGAGCCTCACTCTCATTTGTGGTAGTCGTAGTCTCAAGTTTTCTAGTTAAAGACAGCATTCTTTCTGTTCTTATTGGCAAATGACTTTCCGAAACATAACTCTTTAAACGATTTGGAATATTTTTAGCCTTACCCACATAAAGAATTTCATTTTTACCGCTTAACATTCTATAAACCCCAGGATTATTTGTGAGATTTATAATTTTTTTTCGAATTATATCTTTACCTTTTTCAATACTCATTTGATCTAGTTTTTTCTAACTCTATACCTACCGAAGTAGTATTTTTAATTACATCTAATTTCTCAATTCTCAAAAGGATTTTTTTTATTCTTAAATTTTCAAAAAGCTTTTCAAAAATCTTTTCAGCCAAAGTTTCAAGGAGCGGGTAATGCTTTCTGGAGATAATTTTTTTTATTACCATGATTACTTGTTCATAATTTACAATACTCTTCAAATCTCTATCATTTGGAACAAGGTTCTGATCGATATTTATAACTAAATTAAATTTTACTCTTTGCTTTTTCTTTTTTTCAAAACTATGAATTCCAACAAGCATCTTCAAGACAAGATCCTTTATTAAAACTTTCCTTTTGTAACTATAAATTTTTTTCTGTTTAAATTTAATTATTTTCATTCTTTTGCATTTATTATGTCGGGAGTTTTCCAAGCTAAACTTTGACCACTATCCACGCTAACTATTTGACCTGTAATGCTATCATTTTCGATAAAATATTTAACAGACGCACATATATTATTCAAATCAACCTGCTTCTTAAGAATTGTAGATTTCCATTGAGCTTTAAAATGCTTTTCTGATTGCCTTTTATTTTTTAGAGTTGGACCCGGCGAAATCCCATTTACTCTTATATTAGGAGCAAGTTTCATAGCAGCTGTAGTTGTGAGTGTTGCAAGTGCAGCCTTGCTCAAAGTATAAGAAAAAAAGAAAGGAGTGAGTTTTTTTATTCTTTGGTCGATTATATTTATAATATTTGCTTCTTTATTTTTTACATATTTTTTAAAGTCTTTAATTAAAAATGCCGGAGCTTTTAAATTTACACCTAAATGTTTTGAAAAACTTTTGTCATTAAAGTTTTCTAAATTATCTTTTTCAAACAATGACGCATTATTGACAAGACAGTCTAAACCTTTCATTTTTTTATTAGCAAATGGTACTATTTTTTTAACCTGATTAATATTACTAAGGTCTGCTTTAATTAAATAAACTCTACTACCCATTTCTTCCAGTTCTATTTTTAATTGTTGTGCTAATTTTTTTGATTTATTATAATGGATTATTATATCAACATCATATCCAGCTAAACTTTTTGCTATAGCTGAACCAATTCTAGTAGCGCCGC
>CEUL01018503.1_pt1 | contig 14375 bp, 14 predicted proteins | sample 427021 | NCBI WGS metagenome assembly CEUL01 (sample SAMEA2622800, study PRJEB7988) | marine metagenome | isolation source: saline water (ENVO:00002010), including | reverse complement strand
CCTTTGCAGATAAGATAGCCTGAGCAGCATTGAATATAAGCGTAACATTTACTCTAACTCCATCATCAGATAATTTTTTACATACATTTAAACCCTCTGGTGTGCATGGTACCTTAACAGTACAAACATCACCAAATTCAGCAGCAAGTCTTCTTGCTTCAAACTCCATGTCTTCTACGACTTCCATGCTAATGTCAGGGACACCAGCAATCATCAATTCACGATAGACATCCAATGGATCTCTACCACTCTTCTTAATAAGAGATGGATTTGTTGTGATACCATCGATCAACCCAGTCTCAAAATGTTTGAGAATAGTTGGTACATCAGCAGTATCTAAAAAGATTTTCATTCAGGAACTTCCTCGTAGTTTTCAATAAATTCATTAATAGGAAATAGTAAAGGATGACACTCCTCTGCTATTAGATACTCTGACCAACGATACATCTCATCCATCGAGTAACCTGTGGCATCCTCTGCCTCCTCCTGTATTTCATCCAATTCTGCCATTGGTTGAGGTAATTCCTCAAACGTGAAAGGGATACCTTGAATATACCACATATCCACAATTTTGTCATCCAAATAACAGTAATTGCGAGTGATACGTCCTTTCATGTCAGAATCCTTTGGTCATATCCCTCAATGCTCCGTCCACAAATGCTCGTGTACCGACTGGATCTGGGACAAATTCATCAGGGTTTGGAATATTTATGTCTGGATCTTGTGGATCTTGAGCAACCGATGCTACTGGTGAGATAATACAAACAATACCCTTGTCAGTAGTTACCTTAAGGGTATGTCCTTTCTCTACTAAGTTCAATGAAAAAGGGAGATTGTCTTGCAATTCTCCCTGAGTTAATTCTATGATATTCATAGGTAAGTAATCATTTCCTCTGGGACAGTTTCACGAAAGTGTTTCAGTGTTTCAGTAAACCCATCTACTCCATCCTCACTGAACTCCCAAGTCACTATCTCATCATAACCTTCATTATCCATAATTTTCACCTGTCTCTTCGCCACATTTATCCAGATATGCTCTAGATATGTGTCTGTGTCACCTGTGATGTCTGCCATGTGCGATGGGTTTACTTGAATACATTATATAGGAAGGGATACCCCTTGTCAAGCCCCCTAACACTCGGTCACGATAGCGTTGACACTACCATGTAGTTCCTTGGGTGTGGTCTTGTTAAGGAAGTCAACCCAGAATATCTCATTGACTGAGCACCATACACTATCCTCAGTCTTCCTACCATCTGGTAGTCTAACGTCATTCTCTTGGCAGTATGAGTTGGTGAATCTAATCAAACGTCCTAAAGGAATGATGATATTCTCTCCTCTAAGTGCATTAGATCCTTTCAACCATGCAGCAGTCTTAATCTTCCTACCTTTAAAGATATAGCAGAATATATCATCAATAAACTGATCTGGTGTGATGTTGTTGATGATAGCAGTCTTTTCAATCTTCTCTTGGAGAAGTGTTAGAAATTGTGTGACTGCCTTAATAGACTTACCATTGATGATTGTGTCTGAGTCAGGTAGATACCTATTAAGAAGTTTCAATGCCTGTGAGCAATTAGATTCATTGATCTGGATAGCAGATCTAACTGCCCAAGGTGTCTCACATATCCTAGGGTACTGAAGATTAGGGAAGAGATGCATCTTACCCTTAATACCTATACCTCGTGATAGTATCCATTCTGTATACTTCACCTCTTCCTTATCACCAGCAATGAATCCACTGAGACCAGATTGATGTGCCTTCTGTCTTGTCACTTTTTGTGCATCCACATGATGCTCATGTGCTTCTGCTTTAATCTGCTCCTCTTCAGAGTATTCACCACATACTCTAACACTAGCAGGTATAGCAGCACCTTCACCTAGTGCTAACCATGCTGCTATCACACGATGCTGTCCTTTAGTAACAATGAATTGACCAGTCTCACTTAAATAAACAACCTCTACTGTACCGCAGGCACCGTATGAGAATCCCTTGCTATAGTAGAGGTTGTTTTCTATTGATTTGAAATTAATCTCAATAGTTCTATTGTACGAAGCATCACCTACACATGCTTGTACGGGAATGTACGCAGGTGTAGGTGAATCTACTTCAAAATCTTGTACTACTGTCTCCCAGAAAGGATATTTAATTGGTTTCTCTGGGTTACCTGTTAACTTATTCTTTGAAACTCCCAGATCTCTATACTTCTGGATAGTTTCTTCATCAAATTGTGCCTTTGCTAAGTCAACAAGGCTGATTAGGTTCCTTTTATATTCAGGTTGAATATCTGGGTTCGCTAAGGAACTAAGCGTTTCGTCTAACGACATGGTTTTTCTCCTAATTTGGGTTTATGGAAATTAAGTGTTAGCGACGCACCTGGTTTAGGAGATGCTTCCAACACTCACATTATTATATAGGCCGAAATGATATTTGTCAATTCAGCAAGACAGGAAGTCCAAACACTTGGCAAGGACCAGCACTACAACCCACTGCTAGGTAACCAGAGTTGACCACATATGCTCCCATACCAGTGTTACATTGGTTAATAATAGCACCTTGTGGTACAAACTCAGCAATAACTCCAGTAGGTGCTGAGATGAAGGTAGCATGGAATGAATTCTGTGAACCAGCAAGTATATCTGCCATACTGCTAGGTTTAGTCTGACCTACTGAGATTCTAATCTGTGTAGGTGGTGCTACTGCTGGGAATGGTAGGTCTGTAGTAATATCAATGATACAACCCTTAACAATACTAAACTGACCTGTCAAGGATGTAGCAGTCATATTAAACAGTGCTATAAACTCAAATCTACCTGAGTTTAAGAATGATGTTATCCAGTTGGCCTGGTTGATTATTTCACCATCAGCGATGTTTTCAATAGTATTACCCTCTATCTTGACGTTTTGAGAGTTAACCATCACCGATTCAATACCAGCGATACTTGCTTTAGCTGATTGATGTTTCCATTCACCACCTACTGATATATCTCTATCACCTTCAAATCTTTCAGAAGATTTCTGCTCAGTACTATCCTTCAAGTTACCTGATAACTGAGGACCATATTGTGTACGACCCCAGTGATCGGATCCAGGTGCGAAAGGAATCTTATCTACAGGATAGAAACCACCATGATTAATCTCTTCTAATTTTTTATCTCTCTGATCATGATCACGATATAAAGCAGTCGCAGTGTCTTGCTCTGCCTGTAATGCTGCTTGGTTAGATGTTACCTCAGCAGATAATCTATCTTGAGTAACATTAGTATCTACTGACTCTATAGAATTACCAGTACCAGTAGTATCAGGTTGTCTAGAATCTCCTTCTGACTCTGCCTGTGGACCTTGAGAGTAGTGACCATTCCATGACCCTGCTACCTCTTGGTGCATGTTACCCATGACCTTAACATAGAAGTCACCCTCTACTGTTAGACAGTAGTTACCTTTAATATTCTCACACTTGTCCTTAGCAATGATCTTAGTCTCATTGTTAGGTACATTCCAGTGCACATTACCAAAAGCATCTTCAAAACTACTGACACCACCAGGACCAGAGATAACTCTCTTCTCTTTATCCTTTGTAGCATCATTTATAATTCTAGTACCATTCAAATGACTGCTAACCTGCATCAAGTATGGATTACAGTTTTGGAACATCTTATCGATGTAATTACCCATCTCTCCAGACTGAGTTGCCATATTAAGAGTAGATGTACCATCACTATAAAGGTCATCAACATTCTCATATGGTGTGCCTCTAATAGCATCATCTATGTTGTCGCATTCCGTGGATCCTATCAATGGGAACCACGACTTCGACTTCGGACGTTTTATCTTCCTGTTACAACTCTTCTTAAATAGTGCTCCTAGAATAGCAAGAAGGATCTGGATTAAACTACCCCAGTCTAGTGAGGTGAAATCAAATTCAAATATAGATTGTACTGTCTCTCCTAACTTTGCTGCTCCTGCTACCATACCTTTAGCAGTATTAACAGCACTTATAACATCACCTGCTACGTCTCTTACACGATTCATTGCAGAGGTGATACCCTCAAGGATACGGTTGCTTAGACCTTTAACAGCAGAGTCAATCTTACCAGCGATCTTACTACTAGCTATCTTATCTACCGCCAGGCTCGCCATTTGATTAGCGAAGTTCGCCGTATCACTCAGTGCTCCCTTCACCAGTCCTAACCACATTGGTTTCTTAGCACAGAATAGTGCAAAGATCTGATCTAAGAATGTCATCAACATGTTGACGACTGCTATTGGCACAAACTGAGATACAATCTTCACCAACATTCCTACAACCTCAGCGATTAACTTCGCTAACATCTCCTTCAGAGGTGCAAGAATACCTGATATACCACCAGCAAGGAAGTTCATTACCTTACCAAGGTGCTCTCTCACCTTGTCTCCTGCCATCTTATTACCAGTGATAACAGAAACAAATCCACCAGGACCTGAGGACATTGCAGATGCCATCTCACCTAATTCAGTAAGCATCCTAGTCATATCCTTAGCGAATCCACTACCCGCAGGACCAGCAACACCATCAGCAATAGACTGAGGATTAATAGGTGGTTTGATTGGATTAGTTACTGTATTACCATTAACAACCTGCTCTGCTGTATTAATACCACCACCTCTTGCCTCCTCAATAGCACCTTCAGGTGTTGCTGGAGTAGTACTCTGTACCTTAGGGAATGGGTTTCCATCCTCAGCATGAGCACCACCAAGACCTTGTTTATGTGGAGTATTAGTTTCTAATTCAATAGCAACTTTAGGATCAGCAATAGTTGTCTTAGCGTCTGCCTTCTTCTGTTGGAATCCTCTGAATGCTCCTAGTACACAAGGTAACTGTGCTTCTTCCCCATCAAGGAAGAAACCTAATACCCATGCTCCTGGTTGTAATTCTGTTGTGGTACCACTCGACTTAGTTTGTGGTTGGTCACAAGGTAATAATACTGTTGCCCAGGGGAGTATCTCCATTGGGACTTCTTTTAAATATGCCTGTCCATCATTGTTACCAGTATACCAACCAAGTATACGTACCTTAACACGACCAATCTGAGAGGGGTCACGAACATCTTCAATCTCCCCTACCCACCAGGTATACCCATCTCTTCCAAGATAATCAGTACGTGTTGCCATTTATATAATAGTTTCTTTTATTTATCAAGTCTTTTAAAGAGAAATTCTCCTTCCGATTCTTCTTTACCCCATCGGAATTTTCCTGTCTCTAAATCATATCCAGTATCAATAGCACGATACTCTTTACCATTGAATCTTATCTTGGAGACCATCCTCGTATTACCTTGGATGCATTCTCCATCAGGATTCCCATTCCACCAAACTCCATCCCAGTTCCAAATGAAAGGACAGGAAGGAGTATTAGTGAGCAGATTAGTAGTTTTAGCATAGATGATGTTTTCATCCATCTGCTCGTAATCATACTGTATATAGTTATATGGATTCTCTTCCCCTTTATACTTGTACCACGATTTAGTGGTAATCATGTGATCGCACTTCTCACATTTTTCTATACGAATGTCAATCTGAGGCCACGTACTTGGATTAGAAAATGCTTGATCTCTATTCCTGTAGTGACCTACTACATCATCAAATTTCATTTAATCGTCGTATACTAAACACTCTGGCTCGTCAGGATGCTGATCACACCATAGTTCTATTGTATTAGGATCATGATGATCTCCTGCTGCTATCTCTGCTGCATGATGAGACTTATACTCTTCTAAGTCATGTAGTTCGCCTTCAATGTGACGACGCATCTGTGGATTAGTAGTTGGATCGCCAAGAATCTCTTGGTCTTTCTCAATGTGCTGTTCTATGGTTTGCATTGTACTTTCCATAAGCTGTATAGTTATTTATCTACTTTGTTACACTTTTTCAGACTGTCTGGGTTGGGAATCCCTAACAAGGTATAGCTTTGTGGTGAATCCATCCTTCCTGTATACATGGGTCAGTCCTGCAATACAATACATTCCACTGAATCTAGTATCAGTCATTACAGTTTCACCTTCATTCCTTGCAGCAGGTATAATGATCTTAATTAGACCACCTGCTGTAAGAGAAGTATTACCTGGTATCGTTATATCCAACTTGATAGACTTAAATAAATTATACCTTGCTGATGAATATTGTGCAACTGCCATTGTGTCGATATTCGGATTTGTACCATTGTTAGTATTAGTAGTAGAAGTTTGATTCTTCAGTGCTGGCAATGGTCTGATCTTCATACGAGTAGGTTGTGCCTTATCAAGATCAAAGAATTCTGGTATCTCATATGGTCTTGCCTTTTCTATTGTATCTGCCTTTCCAAATACATCATTGAATGTCAATATCCTAGGTGGTTGTATCACACCACCTGGTGTTGAAGATAATCCTGTACCAGATACCACACCACCTTCTGATGTAACTTCATCCACATTCTCATCTTTATTACCAGAGTCAGGTGCATAACTATCTGCTGCTGCGGATATCTGCACACCTATAGCAGCAGTCTTATAGGTACCCATTCTCATATTAGTGAGATGATTTGCTTTATCAGGATATGTAATACTCTCAATAGCAAACCTAGCATCTACTCCTTGCAAAGATTTAATAGTATACTCATACTGATAGATATTATCAGTTACAGCTTGTCCTTGAGCAATACTATCGATAGATCTAAAGTTAAACCCATTCCTATTCTCCCAGAATAAAAATCCACCTTGCTTATTACCACCCTTACTCTTAGTAAGTCTAGTTACCTTATCAGATATGAATGCTATAGCATCACTAGGTTTCCAACTACATGCCACAAAGGTATACTTTGAATGATTCTCAAAATTAGCTGCCTTAAACTTATTCTTCTTACCCTTTCTCTTAAGATACTTTTCACATATCATTCTAGGTATACAATCAGCATCCAATGCTCCTTGACCAGGACCAAATGCTTTAAAAACTTTATTACTTTCATCATTGTACATCTCAGGTGATACACAATGTAAAATATATAATTGTCCTCTCTCACTTTTAGATATAGAACCTATCTTATAAATTAAGAGGTCAACTTCCAATGGTATTTTATCAACTGATGTAGCAGTAGTAGCTTTAATAGTAACTGTCTCACCACCCTGTAGTAATCTATTAAAATCTAATGTATCTAATATACTAAACTCACATCTAAGAAATGATGACTCAATGGATTCATGATATGCAAAATCAATTACCATCTCCCTAATATCATACTTCTTACCACTGATCATCTCAATCTCTAACTTATCAAGAACATACTCACGTGGCTTGTCAGCAGCATACATCTCACCTCTGTTCTGACTCTGACCATATTGTATTTTTCTCCAACTATCATCAATAGCAGATATTAACTCAGCAAATGGCATTTACATAAACTCCACAGGATCAGTTAAGAACTCAGCAATCAAACCATACTTAGGTTTAATATACTTATCAGCATCCAATTCCTCTCTACCAGGAATAAGGATTGGCATATCATCACCATCCTCTCCAACAACTACTGCTGGGTTTGAATCATTAATCTGAGTTACAGATGGTTGTGATAACATCTCTGCCTTCTGCTCAGTCATTGCTTGCTTGACATTCTCAATGATTTCACCTGCCTTCTGTAACTGACCAGATGCTTGATAGATTGAATGTCCTTTTTTATCAAAATCCCAGAAACCACCAGTCATTTGATCAGCAGCACCTGCTAACCATCTCTTCCATCCTTTTAATTCTCCACCCTTAGCAAATCCCCTAGGTAATGTGTATCCACCTCTGGCAGCTTCACCCAATCTCCTATTGGTGAGACCTCTGTCAGTTCTAGTTGCAGGAGTATCAAATGGTACCACAAATGCTTTACCACCTGCTTTCCTACCTACCCACTCAGTACCATGTCCAATAAACGAGGGTTTCTTACCATCTAATGATACTTTATATCCTGACAGTGGACCTTTAATCCAACCACCTCTTGACTTCTCTTCTGTTGGTTGCTGTCCAGCAGATTGCTCTTCGTACATCTGCTGTACGTTTGGTGGATACCTCTTGAAATTACTCTCATCCATTTGACGAGCCATTCCAATGATCGCCAACTGTTCCTTGGTGAGTTTTTCACCTACAGGCATACCAGCAATCAGTAGAGTCTTCGTCTCATTACCACCACTAGGCGTTTCAACTGCTTCTTTTGGTACTTCTACAGTCTTCTCTTCACCTTTACCTTCACCACCTGTGAATAATTTTAATACCGCAGTTAATGCTTTAATACCTAAGAATAAAGGAGCAAATACAATCTGAATACCAGTACTGATTATCTTAGTAATCATAGGTAGATGAGGTTCTACCACTTTCAGTATCTTACTCATGAATGCACCAAGAGCACTAAAGAATTGCTCTAATGGTTCTTTAATATCCTTTAATACATCATTGAATACCTTACTAACCATACCGAACCATTCTTTAAAAGGTTCAACAATAGGTTGAATCAATCCTCCTATTGCCTTACCAACAGCACCACCTGCCATGGTACCGACCATACCACCGACAGCACCCATACCTGGAATACCAGTAGCAGCACCTAGTTTGGCACCAAGCATCTGACCACCAGCAGCACCAACACCTGCACCTGCTGCCTCAGCACCTGTACCACCTCCAGCTAATACTGCTGTAGCTGCTGTAGCACCAGCACCAAGACCCATAGCAATTTTACCTGTCTTACTCTGGAAGAAATTACCTCCCTTCCCTAACTTCTTCAGTTTAAATTGTTTAAATTTATCTGCCTTACTATTCAATCCAAACAGTCGTTTAATAGACTGTATTATTCCACCAACTACCTTACCAATAATTTTAATAGCCCCAACAGGATTCTTTAATATCGCAAACCCTGCAAATAATGGTACAGCACCAATTAGAAACTTAAATATACCAAAGATTCCTTTGAGACTTATAGGATTCTCAAGAAATGACACCAAACCATCTAACGACATTCCTGCCAGAAATCCAACAGTCTTAAATATAAACTTACCTATAGCACCTAATGTCTTAACAAGTTTCTCTACTGCCTCTGGATTCTTTCGTACCCAATCCAATATAGCAATACTAATTAAACTTCCTACCAGTTTACCTAACCATTTTAAGAAACCTTCACTCTGTTTAGCAACTGCTGCTACAACAGGATTCTTACTTACCTTCTTCTTCTCAGGATCTTTAGTGCTCTTCTCTCTTGCTAATAATGCTCTCCTATCTTTCTCTTCCTTCTCTTTCTTACGATCTCTCTTTTCCTGTAACTTCTTATTCTTTGCTTTTAACTTCTCTACTCTATTAGCATCCTTTACCTGTGAATTAATACTCTCTTGCCAACCATTAAGAAGACCTTGAGTATTTACAGCAATACTATTAATAGTAGCACCAAGTGAGTTTATACCAGCAATTACAGAACTAAATCCTGTACCCATACTCTTCTCATGCTCACGCAATCTCTTCGCAGCAGTTAAAGGAGTATAACTCTTGGCACCAGTAGTACCCTTATAAGATATCATCTTATAAAGTGCTGGTTTCTTTATGTCTGCCTTTACTGCCATCTATTAACAGGTAAACATTGGTGATGGAGAAGCGACCACAGGTATAATGTGTCCACTACTCTTAGTATTTATTACAGGAGTTGTAACTTGTTTAGTAATAACGATGGGTGCTTGCATCATCATCTCTGCATCATTATCTCTCTGATTCTTATATTTGAATTGATCATGCATTGCATCTCTCTTCTCAGTCATTTCAAATATCTGACTATCACTCAATGTGCCTGATCTAAATTCACCACCCTCTGAGAAAGACGTATCGTACCAACTCCATCCCTTACCCTTACCAAACTTCGCTTCCATCTTCTTGATATCAAGAGCAATAGCAGCATCCATCTTCTTATAAGTTGCCTCCTGAGCATCACTTTCCATAAGAATAGGAAATAATACCTCTGGTGGTAGACCTGTCTTCCTGTTTATAATATCTGCTATCTTAAATGACTTTAATAGAGGATGAGATAGTAATTGTTCCTTATGATCTATTAAATCTTGTACCTCAATAGATCCACCAAGCTCAGTAAGATTCTCAGATTCTTCTATTAATTCACCACCTTTTACTACTGTCTTACTGGTAAACTTCTGGAAATTGTAGATATATTGATCTGGGGTTATCTGCCCCATTCTATATCCCATAGTATACTTACCACCTTCAGCATAACCAGATAAGAATGCTGCCTGTAAAGCACCACCCTCGGACATCTCCTCCAGTTTTACATCCTTTCCAGGATCCTTACCTCTTATAATTTTCCATGCGAATCCTATGGGATTAACCATAAACGCAAATATATTCTTAGCAGCACTAATAATAAAACTTATACTCTTACCAATAACTTTAATTGCACCACCTAATAACCATGTCAGAGGTTTCATTATCCATCCAAGGATATCAAACATGACCTTACCTATTTGTCCTAGGAACTTAAAGAATGTACCAAGGAACTCTGTAATACCAGTCTCATCAGCAACACCTTTGATGATTGTCCACCACATCTGGAATGCTTTCTGAATAGGTTCAAATAGTGGTTTAATCATTGGTAAGAATGTCTTACCTACCCACTCACCTAAGAAACTACCAATAGCATTACCTACTATAGGTGCAAATGGACCTAGGAATGGACCTAATAATGCAGTACCAGCAGCAGCACCTATCATACCTCCTGCTGCTTGACCAATACCTGCACCAACTGCTTGAGTCTTATCCTCACCCATTGCAATACCTGATGCAATACGAGAGATACCACCAACAACAGCGATACCTTTCTGCATTCCAGGTTTCAACAACTTCTTACCAACATTCTTACCCTGTTGTAGTCTTGTTGGATTCTTTACCCTACTATTAAACTTGGCACCAAGTTGTTTTGCTTGTGCGTCTCTACCTTGTTTTCTTAACTTCTTCTGCTGTCTCTCTACTGACTTCTTCTGTGCTTTATATTCCTTCTCTGTATAGATTGCACCTGTTTCTTTATCCTTATAACCAAACTTACGCCACTGCTCATTCTTTTTAAACTCTACTTCCTTCTCTGCATTACTATTAAAGAGAGTAGTTAATTTCTTTGCATCAGATACTGCCTTAAGAGGATTTAAAAGATATTGAAGAGTTTTAAAACCTGCAAATAACTGTAAGGCACCAAATACAAATTTGAATCCTTTCTTAATAGGACTAGTACTTCCATCAAAAACACCAAATACCTTGGTGAGTCCTGCCATTATAAGACCCACACCAAACTTACCTATTTTCCAGGCAAATTTAGCAATAGCACCTATAAGTTTGAATACCTTCTCTGCTTTCTTAGCATTCTCTGGATCGGACATCCATTTAAGGACACCCATAGTAACAACCCATTTAAAAATAGGTGTTAAGAAACCACCTAGTAGTTCAAGACCACTCTTAACTTTCTCCTTTGTCTTCTGACCAAAGTTACCACCTTCTTCTTCTATCTTTTCTAATTCTTTATCCTTAGTACTTTCGTCTCTCTTCTGGAGACGGAACATATCTCGGAATCCCTTAAACCACCGTTTAAATCCTTGCAGCGATTCTTTCTCATCATCTTTATCATCATCTACTTCCTTATCTTGCTTATCCCTTAACCAGTCTTTCTCAAATTGAATTAGTTTATGAGTCTCTACTAGATTATTACCAATATTTTCAGTTACGGAACCTGTACGATTGATACCCTTACGGACCTCATTGAAATTTGATCCAAAGGCACCATCGTCTTTTATAGGTTTAATTTTAACGTAACTTCTAATCATTAGAGTGATACTCTACCTGCTTGTTCGTCTGCCTTCTGTCTCCTCTCTTCCTCTTGAATATGAGCAATAAGAAGGTTCACATACACATCACGTTCCCACGGTATCATGTTCTCCAATTCAGTAAGACTATATTTGTGATGTTGCATTAATGCGAAGTTTGTCTTGTAGTAATTCTCAAGACTGTCGTGCATTAACGCTACTCGAAAAAAGCCGCTAGACCCTCCAGTTCCAAATCACTCTTAACTTTAGTCTCAGGATTAAGAACTTCTAGTGTATAAGATAGTTTAGGCATTGTCTCAAAGAATTGCTGAATCTTAGCAAATTGCTCTGCATTCAAATCTTCAAGGAATTCAAGTGCTTCTTTCTTACTAAAAGTATCATAAACCTCATCTGAGGTATATACCTGATCAATACATCCAGCAGCTAACTCAAAGATATCATCAATATTAGGATTCTCAGATAGGTTTTGCTGAATGAATACATCCAATGATGGATACTTCATCTTAATACCCACTTCCTGATCTAACTGTATTTTAGAGTCATGATCATCTGGGATTTTACAACCTACATCTGCAAGAGGTATAGTAACAGTAACTTGTGTTTTCTCATCATCTGGACATGTGACTTTAAATTCACTTGTCTCACCAACTGCAACAGATCTAATCTTAAGGAAAATATATTCAATCTCGAAAGTAGCGAGATCCTCAACCTTAGTCTTTAAGTTTGTACAGTTTTTAATAATAGTCTTCACTGCTTTGACCATTTGCTTGTTGTCTTGCGACTCCATAGCAAGATAGAGTAGTTTCTCTTCCTTAACTAAGAATGGTCTATATGATATTTTTGTGCCTGTGACAGGCAAGGTCGCTTCATACTCAGGTATGGCTAACTTAGGTAATGGCATAACGATTACATTATTATAGTTCTATTTAGACACCAAACTGGGCTGCATCTCTCTGTTGTTGAGATATTCCTATGTTATCTAGGGTACCAGTAACAGAGTTAATAAACTTGTCTGGAGTGTTATTTCCTAGTGCATCAGCACCGACTGTATCATATCTATATCTCTCGAAAGCAAATTTGACGTTATATTTAACTAACTGTGTAGGACCATTATTAAATGATAACTGTGACATATCTATAGGCCACGCAGCAAAGAATTGCCAAACACTAGTCACACTATTAAGTCTCTGTGTATATGGAGTACCACTATCAGTTATACCAGCCCACTTAACAGGTGATCCTAACTCCCATTTTGTTACTAATAGGTTAGTTACATACTCATCATAAAATGTAGCTCTATTCTCTTGATCTGGTGCAGCATAATTCATCCATTTCTCAAAAAATAGACGATGCTGTGCATCCTTAGTCATCACAAATGATATTCCCACATCCTGATGTGTCTGACCATTTGCTAACTTAAACTTATTACCAACAACTTGTGGATGCTCTATAGCATCTGCTCTTTTACCTGGTACGGTAACTGCATCTGCTAGGTAATTATTAGATATTTGTAAAGTCCTTTGATCCTTCCTAGTCATTGCATCATTAGCAAGCATACAGGTTGGTAGGAATACCTTAATACCAAACAGGTTAGATCTAGCTGGTTCCTTCTTACCAGAAACTACCAGATCCTTAAAAATATCAAAACTATTGGCACTCATTTGAGTTTACTCCATATAATGCTACTTGGTACTTCCATGGTACGACCTAAACCTTTTGGTCTAATGACGAATTGCTCGACTGGAAGTGGTGTCATGTCTTTCAATTCCTCGGAAGGTACATTATATGCTGAAGTGACACTATTCATAAAGTATTTATGATGGCAACGCATGGGATATGAAATACTACCAGCTGCCCAGGTATTTGCCATACTCTGTCTACTATTAGGTCTCAAATAGTGCAAATTACCACCAGAGAATTGAAGTTTCTGGTAATCTACATCTGTGATTAGTACCATAGGGAAGGTATCCCAGAATTTCAGATCTGGTGTCTGAGCTGAGTAATTAAAGAATATAATATCCCCTACAATAAAAGCACCTTCATATGCCTCCAGTCCATATTGCAGTTGTTCTCTATACCACTGCTTAGACTGTTTCACTCCTCCAGCTAAATCTTTAACGTCTGTAAAAATGCTCATACATTTAAGTGTTTTTCGGTCAGTATGATAAATTGCATGCCCTTATGTGCACAAAACTGTCTTGCAGCTCTCCATTTAGCACTATTTACATTCCAAGTCTTAACTTCTGTTATAAAAGTCCTGGCTTTCTGCGATTTACGTTTCGGGGGTTTAGTCTGTGCATCTGGTTTAATTTCGATGATCGACTTGGCGATTCTTCCATCCTTGGTCCTCGCTCTAACATAGAAATCAGGATAATAACGGTGAGTCCTATTATCCAAAGGGCTCCTATAAGGAATAATAATCTCTTCACTTCCCCACTCTAATACGTTTACATTGCGGTCACACCAATGCATAAACTTCTTTTCCCACAAACTCCTATAAATAACATTAGTGTGATCACCTTTGTACT
>CEUL01377302.1_pt1 | contig 14429 bp, 13 predicted proteins | sample 427021 | NCBI WGS metagenome assembly CEUL01 (sample SAMEA2622800, study PRJEB7988) | marine metagenome | isolation source: saline water (ENVO:00002010), including | reverse complement strand
GAAGTAGTTAGTAGGCCATCATCTGGGCCTAAACCTAGTGCTAAGTATAATAAATGTAAAGCAGCAGTTCCGGAATTACATGCTATAACATTTTTACATTTAAAAGTACTTTGTAATTTATCCTCAAATTCTAATAATTTTTCACCTTGTGTTAAATACCCTTTATTAAGTACTTCTAATACAGCTTCTTTATCTGAATTTAAAATTTCAGGCCTAGAATATGGAAATTTAATCATAAAAATTTACCAACTTTTTTATTTCTTTTGCTATTCTAATTCCTCCTTTTCCATCTATAAATTTATGACCGGTTTTAATTAGCTTATTTTTTAAAGTATTATCTAAAATAAGTAAATTTAAGCTATCTTGAATTGACCTTATAGAATTTTCAGCTTTTATCGCACAACCTAACTTTACCCATTTATCTATTAAGTCTATGTGAATATTATTTTGTGGTATTAATATATTAGGTAACCCTGAAGCTAATCTTTCCATATATGATAATCCTGGTGCCCCTAAGGCTATATTACATTCATTATATATGTTTTCAATATTTTTTGGTTCTATTATTAATTGAAAATTTTTAAAATTTTTTATTAGGGTTCTAATCTCGTTGATGATTAAAGAATCCTTACCAAGTAAAATTACAACATCTAATTTCCATGAATTAGATGAAAGAATATTTTTGATAGCTTTCACAACATTTATTGAAATTCTATTATTGTCATAAGCGCCAAAAGAAATCAGAATTTTATTTTTAAAAAATTCTTTTTTGTCTTTATTAAAAAATATAGAGTTAATTGGCGAATATTTTGGGCCACAAAGATATTTAACATCATTTTGTAATTCTATATCTATCGGCTGTGGACTCACTACGAGATCAGCTTTTATTCTGATATTTTTGTCAATCAAAGCTATAATTGGAACATTTAAATTTATATTATAAAAATCAGTAACATTAATATGATAACTATCAATCAAAACACAATTTATATGACTTTTTTGAATATATTTTCTTAAAGTTAAAAAATTATTTCTATCTTTCTCAACAAATAAGTAATCAAAATTAGGGATTCTATTTTTAATAAAAGAAGATTGCTCATCTACAAACCAATAAACTTTTTCGTTTATATAACGCCTAATATTTAAACATCTATGAAAGTGACCTCTTCCTGAGCTACCTTCCGTGGAAACTCTAATTCCTAACTTTAACATTAATTAATATTAACCATACAAATTATTACTTTAATACGATATTTCTTATACTTTTTAAGGATAAAAAATTTTTATTAGTATGACTTGAATATTCAAAAGACCTTGAAACAGCTTTACCTTTATTACCAATAGATTTTTTTAGTTTGTCAGTGTTCCACCAGGAAAACATTGGCTGAATAATGTAATATTCCTCCATATCAATACAATTTAAAGATTCTTCTCTAGGAATCATAACTTCATGCAATTTTTCACCCGGCCTAATTCCTATAACTTCATATTGACCTTCACCAGCCATACATGTAACTAAATCTAAAATATTAATACTAGGTATTTTAGGTACAAAAATTTCTCCTCCACTCATGTTAAATAATGCTTTTAAAACAAAATCTACACCTTGATCCAGTTTTATTACAAATCTGGTCATGTTAATATCTGTTATAGGAAGTTTCTTTGCACCTTCTTGTAATAACTTTCTAAAATGAGGTATTACACTTCCTCTGGAATTAATTACATTTCCATATCTAACAACTGAAAAACGAGTTTGATGTTTTCCTGATAAATTATTTGCAGCAATAAACAACTTATCAGAACATAACTTAGTTGCTCCATATAAATTTATAGGACTTGCTGCTTTGTCTGTAGAAAGTGCTATTACTTTATTTACGTTATTATTTATAGCTGCATCAATAACATTTTGGGCCCCGTGAATATTAGTATCAATACATTCCGTAGGATTATACTCAGAAGAAGTTACATGCTTCATTGCCGCAGCATGAATAATATAGTCTATATCTGCACAAGCTCTATATAGCCTATTTTTGTCTCTCACATCTCCAATAAAATAACGAATATTTGGATATTTTTTTTCTGAAATATTTTGAGCCATTTCATATTGCTTTTGCTCATCTCGACTGAAAATAATCAATTTATTAGGTTTATATTTTTTTAAAACCATATCAATAAATTTTTTTCCAAAAGAACCAGTTCCGCCAGTAATCAATATATTTTTTTTATTTAAAATCAATTCATATTTCCTTTATAATTTAATGTTATGCTGAATAATATTTATTAAATATATATTCAGGCTTTCCTGTATCCTTAATTTCGCCTTTATCCAAATAGACTACATAATCTGCATTTTCTATCGTAGTATGTCTATGAGCAATTATAATAATAGTGGAATTATTTACTTTCAAAAATTCTTTTATAGATTTTTTTATATGTAATTCTGATAAATGATCAAGAGCGCTAGTTGCTTCATCTAAAATTAAAATTCTTGATTTTGTTAAAAACGCTCTTGCAAGAATTAACCTTTGCTTTTGTCCCCCTGAGAGTTTTTGTCCTTTTTCCCCAATATTATAATCATATTGACTTGGTAATGTTTTAATAAAATCATTTGCTCCAGATAAGATGCTAGCCTGCTTGATTTCTGAAAATTTAGCATCTTGATTATAATATCCAATGTTTTCCTTGATACTACCATCAAATAAAATATTATCTTGTGATACAAATGAAATATTATTTCTATAAGAAGATAAAGAAAAATCTTTAATATCAATATCATTGATATAAATAGAACCGTTATTAGGAGATATAATTCTAGGAAGCAAGTCAATTAATGTTGATTTACCTGCACCAGATCTTCCTACAATTGCCGTAATTTTATTAGACGGTATAGTTAAATTTATATTATTCAAAATAATTTTATCTTTTGATGTCCTATAACTAAAACTAACATTTTGAAATTTTATTTCCGCCTTAGAAGTTTTAAACTCAGAACCAACATTCAACTCTTCTTTATGCTTATCAGCTTCATCCAATGTATTCTTAATAATAGTTAACGAAGGTGCCCATGAAACTATAGAATTAATAATACCATTTAACCTCTGGCCTAGAGGTATCATTCTAATAAATATTAACGCGAATAAAGTTATCTTACTAAAGTCAAAATTAAAATAATTTACCGATAAATTTAAGAAAACTACACATAAAAACATCGCAACAATAGCAATTATAAAACGAGATAAATTATTATATTTAATAATAGATAATTGTTTATTTGCATATGAATCTGCTAACAACTCTACCTTATTAAGTTCATTTTTTATGGATCCTCCAAATTTAAATAATCTCCATATTGAAAAATTCTCACTAATAAAATTGTAAAACTTCTGTCTCACGTTAACCACCATTTGTCCTGCCCTATGAGACCTCTTTACAAATGTATACATTGATATAATAAGAATCATAATTACTAAAACTGCTAGTAACGTCATAAGCGGCGCTACATAAAACATTACTACAGCGTAAGCTCCTATTTGAAATAATGTACTAATAAACTGAAGAATTCCTTTATATACAAGACTAGCTCTACTACATTCACTCTCACAAATTACTGTGAATTGACCCTGCTTTATGTTTCTAATATAATCAGCCTTCGCCTGCATAATTTTGGAAAAACAATTAATAGATAAATTTTTGGCAATACTTAATCTAGTTCTTTCTGTTTCTTGTATTTCAAATATATTAATAAATTGCCTCAGCACTATAAACAATAATAAAATTATAGATAAACTAATTAAATTAAATTTAATTGAAAAAAAATTATAAACAGCTACTAACTGCTTTCCATAACCTGCCGTATCAATAAATGCATCAATATTCTGTCCTACTTGAATAAATTGAACCAATGGCATTATAGAAATAATACTTAGAGCATCAAATAACATTACAAAAATTATAATAGATACTAAAAATATAAAACGCTGTAATGAAACTAATTTTAAATCTTTAGATATTTGTAAAAAATTAATAATATGAATATGTTTTTGTTTGAATTTAAACATTATTTTTTAATGCCATATTTTCCTAATAATACGAAAAGCTTCTGCTTTTTTTAAACCTGACTCTGTACCTCGTTTAATAGCTAATGCCTCAATTGATTTTATAGATCTAGGATGTGGAAATACTCCTAGCTCATCTTTATACGCCTTTATGGCTATCATTTTTTTTTCCCATTCGGATTCAATATCTACAAAAAAATTAGGTTTAAATAAATACTTATCTATATAAGGCGATTGCTCAGTAGATGAAATTGTTTCAAAAGTTCTAACTTCACATCTATGTCCCAATAAAGTCATAGGTCTTAATGCAGTCAAAACGGCGTGATTAATTATTTGATGATCGTGGTTTATATCCCCTTCATGATGTGTATATACAATATTAGGCTTTAACTTATATATAATATTTTCTATTTTTTTAATTATCTCAAGCTTTGGAACTGTATCTATTTTTTGATCTGGATAATTCAACAATTTTAAGCTTTTACTACCTATAATTTTTGAACATTTCTTTGCGCTACTTAAGCGTCTTTCAGCATTAATATCTTTACTATTTTTAGATTCTTCCCCTAATGAAAAAATAATAATATGAACGTCATCCTTTTGGTTTACATGCTTAATTAATGTACCACCTAGGCCAAGAACTTCATCATCTGGATGTGCAACAAAACATATTATTGTGTTTTTATTTAAATTATTCATTTATTCCCTCAATAAGTATTTTAATTATAAAAATTTAATTCTTTTTTTACTTTATATTGAAATAATCTTCAGGTCTTCCAATATCAGTCCATTTTTCATGTATTGGGAAAACACCTATATTTAATCCATTTTTTATAGCTTTATCTAATAATTCTGGCATATCTATAAACTCTTCTTTTTTAATTAATGAGGAAATATTTTTATTCAGTATATATACACCTGCAGCTATTAAATTTTTAGATATTGGCTTCTCTTCAATCCTTTCCAATTGACCTAAACTATTATATTTTAATACGCCAAAAGGTATACTACTCTCAAAAGTTGCAGCAGTAATTAAACCATCTACGTTTTCAGCTCTATAAAATGACATTAAAGCTGAAAGAGATAATGTTGTAACCAAATCAGCGTTCATAACTAATAATGGATAATTAGTTTCTTCTTTTATTAAAAATAAAGAACCTATTGTTCCTAATTTGGAATTTTCTTTTACTGGTATGATATTAGATTTAAAATTTTTACTTTTTATAAAATTAATAATTTGCTCACTTAAATAATTAACAGAAACATAAATCGTACTAATATTAGCATCCTCTAATTTATTGATACAATGTTCTAGTATAGGCTTTCCATCTACTTCTAGCATTGGTTTAGGTATATGTTTTGTTAAATCACCTAAACGTGAGCCTATTCCTCCTGCAACAATTAAAGCGTGATTTATATCAGTAATTTCAGTTTTTATTAATATACCTTCTAATAGAAATTTTTTATCAATTATAGGCAAAAACATTGGATATCTATCTACTTTGTTTAAAGTATTTAAATTTTCACTTTCCTTACTTATTTCTCCCAATAGAGGATTAGAATTAATAAATTTCATTACATTATCATTAATTTCACTGCCTGCAAGCAGACCTCTTCTAATATCACCATCCGTTAAAGTTCCTAAAAATTTACCTTCCTGATCCAGAATTATTTGAAATAATTCTAGAGTAAGGTTTAATTTAGTCATCGCATCTTTTATCGATGAATTTGAATATGTTATATATTTGGATAATTTTTCTTTATTAACAAAAGAAATATCTTTTGGTATATTTTTATACATTTTAAATATTCTTCCATTCTATTATAAGTTTATATATCTTTCGTAATTTTAATTTTTTACAATTTAAAAATTAAAATTTTACTTTAATAAAAATATTTATGAAAAAACACGCTACCGCCATTAGGGTGAATTTAAAATTAACCCAAGAGCAACTTATTAAAATATTATTTACTTAGATAATATTTTCAAATAATTTGCAATTATAGTATATTATGTTCATATTATGAACGTCAAGCATAAGTGAATAAAATAGTTTTGGTAATAATTAAAAAACCTTATCTTAATTCGTTCTTTAATCTCCATTCATTATTAACTTTATGAAAAATTTCTTTATTTCGCCATTTTTCTGCTATATCCCAAAATTCATCTTCTTTTAAATCGTGAAAATCTAAGAAATCTTGAAAATATTCAGTCGGGAAATCATATTGTAATTTATTCACTATTTCTACAGCCTCTTCTCTTTCCATATATCCATTCCATATTTTATAACATACATGGTCTGTTGGCCTCCAGAAACCTAATTTTATAAATTTGAACCAAAGATGAATCTCACATAATCGCTCATCTATGTTATCATAATCAATATAATTTCCTGAGAGAGGTCCTTCTTTTCTTGGAATAAATCCATATTTTTTAGCTACTTCATAATTCTTAGTTCCATCCCACCAATGATAATGTCCCAAATAAATACTTTTTATATTAGCTTTCTTAACAAGACTCTTTTCAGGATTCTTATAAAAAAATAGTTCATTTTGATTGATTTCATCTCCGATCAGTTCTTCAAATCCTATTTCTCTAAATAAATCATTATTTATCATATCCTCAGCAGAGCCAGGTTCACTTTTTTTATCTACATTACCACCAAATTCAACTGCTATATCTTCTCCCCATACTACTAGTGGGACATTATAAAATAAGGCTGCTCGAGCTACCGCTGAAAAAACAATTCTATGTTCTGCAAAATTTGGGTTTCCAACTTTTATTAATGCCATTTTTCTAATTTTTCTATGTGTGCTGGGCCGCACTGCAACTTTAATAAAGTCTACATCTAAGTTTTCAATCATTGAATTAAGATTTAATATACCCTCTACAGTATGAATATGTGCACTTATATTAACTGCCAGAACTCTTAAACCATAAATATTTTTCATAGCATGTACTTGATAAATACTATCTTTACCTCCACTGACAGGAACAATACAATCATACCCGTGACCGTTTCTGCCTTTAATGGAATTACATATTTCTCTCAACTGTAAATCACGTCTTTGCCAATCAATTGTTTTTTTAGCTTCTACCGTTCTACATACACTGCAGATACCAGATTCATCTATTACTACACCTGGTTTTGTATCAGGCAAAACACATCTTTTACAATATCTCACTTTATATTCCTCAAATTATAATGAACTTTCTTTCCATTTTCTTTTTGTCATTCCTCCGCCCTTAACAGTGTTCTTTATTGCTCCATAATTATCTTTATTTATATAATTTCTTCCCATAAGTAAGTATTTATTTTCGATATCATCTGGCTCAGCCTTTTCTGTTAATATAAATTTACAATCTTCAATTTTTTCTAGCTTTACTTTTTCTATAAGATCTCCTGTTTTATAATTTTCAATACTATCTCTAAGTGCCCACTCTTCATTTTTATTTTTTTTCCAAATATTAGTGTCACGTCTATTCCAGTAAAGATTTTTAAATTCTTCTCTCGTAAACTCAACCCAATTTAAAAAAATCTCTAAATCTTTTGGTTCTTGCTGTTTTAAGTTTTTAACTAAATTAATTCCTTCTGCTCTTGTCATTCTTTTTAATCTTATTTCTCGGGTAGCATGATCAGTTATTTTACCATAACCTAACTTGATATATTTTAGATAATCATGAATTCCTGCTGAGTGAAAACAATGAATATCTTCATAAGTGTTAAAAGTTCTTTGTTGCAAGTTAGTTTCATAACCATATAAACCAATCATTTGTTCATGTTGTTTTTTTGAATCCCATCTTATATAATTACTTAAATATATTCCTCTTACACCTATTGCTTCTATCTCATTATCATAAGGGTAAATAAAATTTTGCATTTCAGATCTTGTCAAGCCCTCTAAACCAACTATATCTTCTGCAGACACACCAAATAATCCATGCTCTTTCCTGCACCTTTCTGTCATTTCTACTTCATTAATATGTTGAAACATGCCTGTTTGATCTGACCAGGGATGTACACCCCAAAATATTAATGGTATTCTATACTTTACCGCTACTTGTACAGGAAATGTATATCTTCCAGCTAAAACCTGCCAATACATATTTCCATATTTTTTCATTGTAGCTCTAGTTATTCTCTTTAATAAAGAAGGGGCAAGAGTAGAAGTCACCATATCACAATCGAATACTGTAGCTAAATTTGCTAAATTTCTAATACCCATTTTAGTATTAAACTCTGAATTATAATGAACCAATAAAGGATTCATTTTTAATATATTTTTTACCACATGAACCGTAAAATAACTATCTCCTCCTCCATATACAGGAACTATACAATCAAAATTGTTACCACTTACATACTTTTTATTTTCTGCTACTATATTTTTTAAAAGATTTAATCTTTCCGACCAATTTAAAATATCTTTTTCTTCATGTACACGACACCCACTACAAACACCATCTTCATCAAAAATAAGTCCATAGGGATGATTTTCAGGATATAAACATCTAGTACAATATTGCATTTTTATCTCTTATAGCCCAGTCTGCTTTTTCTAATTGATCATTATCTAACATTATTAATCTTCCATTTTTATCAAATTTTCTATCCGAATATTGAGCAATTTTATTAAGTCTTATGTTTACTCCACTTTTAAGCATATTTGCTTTTGCAATGATAGTACTGTGTTCTACATAGTGAAATATATTTGCAGCTGCAGCTGCAGATGCCCCACCTTTTAAAATAGCTTCAGAAAAATCTGAAAACTTACCAACACCTCCGCAAGCAATTACAGGAATATTCACGCTGCTACTAACTTCTTTAATTGTATCAATATCATAGCCCTGCCCTTTACCATCTCTATCTATAGAATTTAGTAAAATTTCTCCTGAACCAAGGCTTTCGCATTTTTTAGCCCAATCCAATAAACTTAATCCCGTATTTTTTGTTCCTGAGTTACTATAAACTGTCTTATCACCATTTTTTTCAATTTTATAATCTATAGAAGTAACTATACATTGCTCACCATATATACGAGCTATTTGCTCTACCAATACAGGACTATTTATTGCATTTGAATTTATTGAAATTCTATCCGCTCCAGATTTTATTATTTCATTTACATCTTCTATACAACTAATTCCTCCTCCAAAAGTAATTGGTATAAAACATTTTTTAATAAATAATTTTAATTGAGTATAATCTCTTTTTACTCTTTCACTCTTTGGAGTTATATCAAGTAAAATAATTTCATCTACATCCCACCTTGATATGAATTCAATTGAAAAACTTGGATTTCCTATAGGATAATAATTATTAAATCCTACACTTTGAACTATTAAATTATCTTTAATTAGAAGACATGCAATTAATCTTTTTTTTAACATCGTATTAATCTCTATTTATTCTCTAATTGAGTAAAATTATATAATAATTTTATTCCAGTATTATGACTTCTTTCAGGATGAAATTGCACCCCGTATATATTATTATGATTTATGACTGAAGTTACCATCATTTCATATGAAGTATTAGCTAAAATATATTTCTTATGGCAATCAAAGTAATATCTATGCACGAAATAAAAATCTTGTTTCTCAGGTATTCCTTCAAATAAAGGAGAGTTAGCATTAATTAGCAAACTATTCCAACCTATGTGTGGAACTCTATATGTTATCTTTCTGCTTAAATCTATAACTTTTCCAGGAATCAATGATAAACCCTCATTGAATTCACCTTCTTCTGAGTAATCTGCAAATAACTGCATCCCAAGACATATCCCCAATATATTTTTATTTTTATTTAAAACCTGGTTTTTTATCTCATCTACTAAATCTAATTTTAATAAATTTTTTATCGCATTAGGAAAAGCACCAACTCCAGGAAGAATAAATGCATCACAACTATGCAATTCTTTTTTATTATTTGTTACAATCGATTCTATACCTAATGATAATAGTGCATTATAAACTGAATGAATATTTCCCATTCCATAATTAATAATTCCTATTCTTTTTTTAATCATCTAATCTTGTCTCATCAATTATTTTTTTAGTCCAATCTATAATGCTAGCATTCTTAGTTTTAGGCATATCGTTTGTATCTAATCTAGGTAATTCCAATATATTTGACATTGATGGATTAAATATTCCGACGTCACATGTAAAACCCGCTGCACAATTATAACTATTTAATATTTCCAAGGTATCTTTATTATATCCTCCATATGGATAACAAAAGAAAAATTTATCTCCTTTATTTTGAACCATCTTTAATAAAGAAAAAGATTTTTTTATATCTTTTTGCTGATCTAGAAAATTTAAACTATCAAGCCAAAAATGTTCGTATCCATGACTACCAATTTCCATTCCATAGCTTCTCATTTCTTTTAGCTGATCTATACTTAAATATAACTCATTTGCAAAATCTTTTTCATCTTTAGAAACATATTTTGCAAATAGTTCTTTAACTAATTGTTCTCTATATTGTAAAGGTAAACCTAATTGAAGCACCCTTTTGATATAATTTACTTCTGCTATATCAAATCTATTTTTTTTATAAAACTTACTTCTTAGGTTTTCTATATAAAAACCGTCTTTCATTATTGAAGAAATTTTCATTTCTAAAAAATTTATCACCTCTTTGAAATCTTTTGTAGCATTCAAAATAAAATGTATCTTATTTACATCTAGTATAGACCTTTCAATACTAGGTTTTCCAACTGGAAAAAATATACCTTTCATATTATACCTTTTTAATACTGGTAAAACATAATCATAGTGATCAGCATAACCATCATCAAAAGACAGTATAAGTGAATTTTTTCCTAAAGTATCTCCTGATTTTTCGGAGTCTATATAATCATTTGTAGAAACTACATTATAATACTTACTTATATATTCTATTTGATTTTCAAATTCTTCTAACTCTAGGCCTTTAATATTAGGAAATTTAGAGCCTTTTATAGGCCTTACATAATGGTACATAATTATAGTAAGTTTATTCTTCATAATTGATTTCTCTTTTAAATTTAAAAATATTAAAGTTTTCTTTTTAATTAAATAAATTTCTGTAAAAAACTTAATTACTTTCAGTTTGGTCTATCTTGATCACCATCTGCTTTAAAAATTCTAATATTATTGCTTGGCTGGGTTTTATACGCAAACAATAAATTTATATTTTCTTTAACAAAAGGTTCAAAGTAATTTGGAACAATATCTCTTTGATTATAATTTAATAATTTAAAGCCAGCATCAAAAAAATAACTCTTATTTATTCCATATTGTAAAAAATCAATATACTCAGCATTTTCTGAGTCTAATAAATTTAATAAAAAACCTCCAATATATGCTATGAGTGCTTCATCTCCTTCAAAATCTACAATTCTTATAACATTTGTGTTATTTATACTTATTTTTCTTATAACTATTAAGGCAAATTGCCTAGAGCTATTTTCTATATGGAAAATTTTATATTTATAAATAGGGTGATCAAGATATTTATTTATAAAGAAAGCAGAAGACTTGTAACAAGTAAAATTATTAGAGTAATAATTGTAATTACCTGATAAAAGCTCTTTTCTATAAATCCTTTTATATATTATTTTATGTTTAGGTAACTTAGGATAAGGTATTTTATTTTTCCTATCTATATTAATTATAGAAAAATTTTTAACCTTAGGATTAACAATATAATAATGTTCCATTGTAGCTGAATAATATTTCAATGCACTAAATACTGGTGGTAAAGATTTATTTATACCTAAAACAGCAATATCTATATTTGGATTAATTTTTTCCAATTTTTTAAGCATTATTATACCTAATCCGGGATAAGCTTTCTCTTCAACCACTTTCCATAGTGCTAGCCATATAATATCTCTAATAAAATCATTATTATTAAAATTAGAATTTTTAATAAAACCTAAAATGCCTATTATTTTTTTATTCTTTTTTGCTAAAAGAAAATTAAGACCCTCACATCTTTTATACATCCAATTAAGTAAAGTAATATTTTTTGATAAAATATGATTACTCTTCCAATGATTATTAATAAACTTTTGTAAATTAATAATCTCCTTATTACTACATAATTCTATTTGAACCATTTTAAATCGATTTATTTTCTATAGATAATTCTTTAGGAAAATTTATTTGAGCATCAATTTTTGATAAAAATATATTATCTTTTGAATATTTAAAGATAGAATCATTAAAAATATCATAAGTTGGTCTATTTCTTTTCGTAGGAATAAATTCCGCCTTAATAACTTTTGCTTCTTTTTCTTTTGCAAAAATATAAGCCAGAGATAACATTAAGTGCTCTATTTTTCTTCCCATTGCCCTACAACTTAATATAAAATCTTCTATAATTACTTCTTTATTTACTAATTCTAAACTTATTATACCTACTAATCCTATACTACCTAATCTGTCTTCTACTTCTATTATGTGCATTTTTTTATTTTGTTTATTTTCATTAAGCCATTTTAAAATTTCTTTTTCTGATAAACGTCTAGTTTTTAAATTTAATTGATTTGTTTTATTAAATAGTTGGGTAACTCTTTTAATATTATTATTATTTAGCGCATGAATTGTAACTTTTGTATTTAAAGAAATTAGCCAATCATCCAAAGAAACTTTGTTTTTTTTAATTTCTTTTCTTTGTCTTTCAGCTACATACATTTTTGTACGATTTCTATCCTCGTTACTGATTGTAGCCGTATGTAGGCAATTAAGCTCAGCTAATGCTCTTACATAAAGTGCTGGGTCATCAGGCCAATCAGGTACTAAAACTTCAGGTAAACTTTTTTTTACCCAATCTCTTTCTATTGGACTATCATCAATAAATATGGCCGATGAAGTACCTAAATTTAATTCATCTAAAAGAGCTTTAATATTACTAGCTTTATCTTTCCAATTTATTTTCCAACCTGAAAAATTATTTTTTCTTAAAACCATAGCATCATGTTCTTGAATTACTTCCAATGCAACAATCTCATCATTTTTACTAACTATTGCTAGCTGGATACCTTTATTAGATAGTGCTAATAAAGCTCTTTGAAATTCTTGATAAGCTTCTCCTATAAAATTATGGCCTCCAATATTTACGCCTTCAATACCTAATTCTCCTACAACTCCTCCCCATAAAGTATTATCTAAATCTAATATAATTATTTTTTTATTTAAGCCATTAAGAGCTAGATAACTAGAATAGATATCTTTTGCTGCATTATCAAATACAGAAGGAGAATAAGGTACCTTGGTGGCATACCATATTTTAGGTGCCACCTTATCAGCATTTTGTATCCAATAATTAGAATTTAATATAAAAATATTATTATATTTAGACAATAGGTCAGAAAGATAAATATTAATTTTAGCTAAAATATATGATACTCCTATATCTGGTTTCCAATCTAAAAGACCATAAGAACTAATACTATCTTCTAAAGTCCAAGAAACTAAAAAAACAAATTTTTGTTTTTTTGACAAATTGATTATTGCTTCACTATATTTTTTAACTTCTTGTAAACAATTTTTTTCACTGTACTTATTTAAATTTAAAACTTCAGAAAAACTAGGAATAACACTTTGTATAAAAGTCCATAAAATCACATTTTTATTATCAAAAACTTCTTTTTTATAAATTTCTTGCATCACCTGGCCGTAGGGTGATATCGAAACTTCAGCCTCCCTATCTAAATTTAAAATAAAACCTTTAAGAGGTTCTATATTAAAGTCTGCTATTAAATGATATTTATTTAACATTATCTTTAAGCCATTCAGCAAGACTACCTATAGTTTCAAATGGAGTATCCACTTCAGTAATGAGCTCTTCTTCTATTAAGTTTATATTTTGATTAAAGTTTTTACTAATTTCTCCTTCTATGTGAATTAATAAAGTAATTAACCCTAAAGAATCTATTGGACTTTTCTCAGAAACTAAATACTCATTAACTTTTAATTTTAAATGATTTTCAGGAGCAAGTTGCTTATTTACTTCCTTTATTGAACCATAAATTAATTCTATAAAATTTTCGTTTTCATAGTTCATATTGTACTCACAGAGGTTGTAAAGACATAGGAGGTACAGCTATATTAAGCTTTCTTCCAAGAATATCTAATAACACAAAAACTCTTTGCTTCTCAGTTTTACCCATAAACACTGCATTATTTCCTTGTAAAACTCCATTACTAAATTTTACATTTTCTCCCATTTTATATATTGAATTAATTATAGAATCTAGATTACCATTTTTATCTTCTTGCGCCTTAAGGTTATCAACTATAAAATCAGGTAGTATATTAGGCTCAGTTCCTAAAGTAACTAATTTATTTACTCCAAAAGTGTAGTTAATTTTTGAGAT
>CEUL01150183.1_pt1 | contig 14493 bp, 10 predicted proteins | sample 427021 | NCBI WGS metagenome assembly CEUL01 (sample SAMEA2622800, study PRJEB7988) | marine metagenome | isolation source: saline water (ENVO:00002010), including | reverse complement strand
AAAAAAAATATAAATTAGTCATTAGGCGATAAAACACTATCTAATAAATCATCAAGTATATCTTCTTCTGAAGGAAGCTTAGGCACAGGTATATCATTTACTATAATATTCGGTTTATAATAAATTTTTAGAGGTATTATTATAATATTTTTTATAAAGTTAGGTAAAGGCTGCTTGATAATATTCTCTTCTGGTTTTAAAGATAAATCTATATTTTCAGATATTTCATTATTAATTTTAATGTTATTTTTATCTTTAACGAGCTCTTTTTCTGTAACAATAAGTTCATTTTCAATTGATAAGTCATTTACTAAGTTATCAAAGCTTCTATCTTCTTTATTACCATCAGTATTGTCTTTAAGATTATTTACATTGATATCTGTATTAACTATAGAACTTCTTTTTTGAGCAAAATTAACAACATTATTATTTGAGCGAGTCAAATTTACAGACAAGAAATTATTTAAATTATTATTTTTGAAAAATTTTGAGGATAAGGAATAATTCCTATTTTTAAAATTTAATTGCCCATCTATTAGCGTGAAAATATTATCTAATTTAATTTCAAAAGCCTGAAAAATTAGAGTATTCTCTGAATAAGTTGAATTGATTGTAAAGTTATCTATTTTTTTTTCTTTATTAGTAGTGAACGATTCATAGACATAATTCAATAAATCATCATCTTCTTCAATACTATCAATTGTAGTAATTTTATTAATGTCTAAACCTTTAATTAAATTTTTCTTAAAATCTATTTTTCCCTCACCAACCATACTAATAAAAAATTCATCAAAATTTTTAGCTTTACCACTAATTGTAAATTCAGATGAAATTTCTGAATTTAACTTATCATAAGAAAAATAATTCTTAAAAAATTCAGCACTTTTTATGTTTTTAAATATAATTTTTCCACTATACTCATCAGAATTATTAATAAATATTTTAGCATTAGTGTTAACACTTCCTCCATATATTTTACCATTAGCTTCTTTTAAGTTTATCAATTCCTTATCTACATTTAATAAAAAATTAAAGTCAGATATTTCATAATTATTTATAGTAAATAAATCAGATTCAATTTTTAAATCACCTATATATTTTTTATTAAAATCTTTATTAAAATAGTTATGAATATTTTTTACAATTAAAACATCTAAAAGATTTGCATTCAACTCAATGTCAAAATCATATAAATTCTCTTTTTTGTTATTTAAAAATATATTTCCTGAATAATTATAATTTTCGCTATCAAGAGATATATTTTTGAAACTATAGGTATTATCTTTCATTTCAAAATTAGATGAATATTTAGTCTCGCCTTCCACTCCTATATCTATAATTTTGTTTAAATCTCTAACGGAAATATTTAAATCACCCTGATAGGAATTAATCAAATAATTATCAATATCAATTATACCATTATAATCTATTTTAGAATTTTGGTTTTTAAAAACCACCTTACTTTTAAGTTTATTTAAGTTACCTTTCGAAGAAATATTAAGTAATCCCTCACTGTTAATAAAGTCTTTAAAAATATAAGGTAATTGATAAAAATCATAGAATTTAGAAAAATTTTTATGATTTACATTAATTGTTATATCATAAACTGGATCTTTCTTTTCATAATTAATATTACCAACTCCATTAAGCTCGCCACCTGCAAAGTCCGCAATATTTACACTATCTATTTTAAGAACATTATCTTTATATGAATTTTTTAAAATTATACCACTATACTTTGATTTCAAAAATAATAAGTTTTTTAATTCAAGATCAAAATTTATGACATCAAAATTGAATAAATTAGATTTATATAAATCATTACTTTCAGCAATTTCCTCTTTATTTAAATAAGAATCTAAATTTAAATTATCAATTTTAAGATTTGCAAATAAACTATTAATTTCGCCATATCTTAGCCTTAATTCTCCATTAATATTACTAGAATCAATTTTTCCTCTTAATCCTGCAAAAGTTGCTCCTCCTTTTCTAAATACTACTTCACTTTCTATATTAGCTTTTTGTAACCTAGTATCTGAAATATTATTTAAATCTATAGATAACCATCTATAAAAATCTCTAATATTTTCACTGGCTAAAGAGCTAGAGCCCTCAAAAATAGAAAATTTATTTTTGAAAATACCATCAAATTTAATTTCTGTATTTCCAGGAAATGTGGCATAACCAGAGTCTAGTATATAATTATTTTGCTCTTTATTGATTTCTATACTTAAATTTCTTATTGGATAATCCAACAACTTTGATGTACCAATAGTAAATATAAACTTTCCATTAAGTTTATCCCAATAACTAAAACTATCTACTTTATCATTATTATAATTATTTTTAATATTATTTATTTGATCAATAAATATATCTAAATCTAAATTGTTAGATGACAATGCAACTTCTATATTTGGATCTAATTCATTATTTCCTGATAAAGCACCTGTAAAAGATAAATCTCCAATATTAGCAGACATGTTGTACAATGAATAAAATAAAATATTATTATTGAAATTAAATGATACATCCCCAATAAATTTAGATTTTTTGTCAATCAAGTTTAAATATTTTAATGAGTCTAGATTAAACATTTTTCTTAAATTATTATAAGTAAAAACTATTTTACCTTCTATCTCTGGAAAATAATTATCATAACTAATATTAAGGTCAGTTCTTAAATCAATATTATTATTATTTATTGTTAATTTAGTATCCCAATAATCTTCGCTATTTTCTGATTTAGATATGGATGAGTTTAATAAATAATCAGTACCTTGAATATTTATTTGTCCTTCTATTATATTTAGCTTTTTGCTAGTCTTAATTGCAAGATTATTAAAATTTAACTTAGATGTATTATTATATATTATCGTACCGTTAATAATATTAAATTCATTAACTTTTACATTAGGATACTTAATTTGATTAAACTTTAAATATTTATCATTAACTGAGTCATCTATTTGCTCTTCATTATTAAACGATTTTTCTAATACCCAATTTGGTTTTTTATTTGAAGTATTTAGTAAATTTAATGTTAAATTATCAAAAACTATACTCTCTATTTCAATATTACCTCTCAAAAGAGGTAAGAATGATAATTTAGCTATAATACTATCAGATCTAATAAAATTTTTAATAACTCCAGATTTTTCATCTACTAAACTTATGTCATGAACTTTAACCTGAGGAGAAGGATAAATTTTTAATTCTATATCACCTCTTATTCTTGCAGTTTTTCCAGTATTATCTTCTAGCATAGATATTATTTCAGGCTTCCATACTTTAAGATTAATAAACATTGGTGCAAAAAAAATAAAACTAAAAAACAGAACTAAAATTATAATAATTATATAGGAAAAATATTTTTTAAAATATCCAGAATTAAAATTTTTAGGCCTTAGAGTATTATTACTTCTTTTTTTAGTTTCTTTATTTGCTACAGGTGGTCTATCAGGTCTTGTAGCCTTTAGCATAATTTGAAATCCTAGTAACTTTAATAAATATATATATTATCTAAAAATTATTTTATATCAAAAATTATAAAAAAAAAAGGCGCTAACTTAAGAATAATTAGCGCCTTATATTTTTAATCAAAAATATATCAAATAGAATTTTGACTTAATAACTTTGACATATTTTCTGCTTGCCTAATAGCAAGAGCCACTATGGTTAATGTAGGATTAGCTGCAGCACCAGTTGTAAAAGAACTTCCATCTGAAATAAATAGATTAGAAATATCATGAGTAGCTCCAGTAGATGAACAAACACCATCTCTTGCATCAGCACTCATTCTACATGTACCTAAGTTATGAGTACTTGGAAATGGTGGCAATTGATATTGCTTTTTAGATCCACCGGCTTGATAAACAGCACTTCCTGCTTTAAAGGCATGATTCCTCATAACCACGTCATTTGGGTGATCTTCAAAATGTACTACAGGAATAGGCAAGCCATACTGATCTTTTTCAGAACTATGTAAAGTAACACCATTTTTTTCCTGAGGCATATCCTCCCCTACGAGCCACATTCCAGCCATATTTTTATAATTTTCTACCACTTCTCTAGTATAGTTTCTTCCCCATTTACCTGGAGAATCCACAGACATATTACCTATATTTCCAGCAATAGCAGATAATCCAAATCCTGGTAAAGTTTGCATGTAATAACCTCCTGCAAAACCTCTGCTATCATCGTGACCAGACTCGTCCATTACAATACCAGCCATTTGGGTGCCTCTATCAAAATGTACAGCACCAGGCATTGTCCCATATACAGTTCCAGTCATATGGCGCATGAAATTTTTTCCAACTTGACCAGAAGAATTAGCCATACCGTCCGAAAACATGTTAGACTCTGAATTAAGAAGTATTCTAGGAGTTTCAACAGAATTTCCTGCAATAGCTACCACTCTTGCTTTTTGTTCATGAGTATTGCCATCTGCGTCTACATAAACAACTCCTGTTGCTTTGCCTTCTTTATTATGATTTATCTTAAGAACCATAGATTCTGATCTTAACTCAAACCTACCTGTGGCCTCAGCTTTAGGAATTTCTGTATATAAAGTAGACCATTTTGCGCCTATTGCGCAACCTGCCATACAAAAACCAATCTGATGACACCCTGGTCTTCCATCTCTAGGCTGAGAATTAATAGACATATTCCCAGTATGCACATCGTTGTAACCTATAGCTTTTGCTCCATATTCCATGACTTGAAAATTATTGTTCCCTGGCAATCTAGGAATTCCATGAGTACCTGTTGTTCCCATTTTATCCTCTGCCATTGAATAAAATCGTTCCATTTCATTTGGATCAATTGGCCAATCTAATAAATTAGCTCCTTCTATCTCTCCATATTTTGAACGAGCTCTAAATTCATGATCTTTAAACCTTAAACTAGCTCCAGCCCAATGAACTGTTGTACCACCAACTGTTTTACATACCCATAAGGGTAAACCTGCTAAAAGATCACCAGTCCCTTGGCGTTTATCAACCCAGCTGAGTTTACCAAACATAGCCCCCCAATCGTTTTCAATATCATCAAGTGAGAGCTTTTTACCTGCTTCAAGGCAAACAACATTTATACCTTTCTGAGATAATTCGTTACCAAGTGTACCACCTCCGGCACCAGAGCCAATTACAACTACAACACTGTCATCATTCAAATCAAATTTTTTAGTCATTATCTTTCTCCCTTAACTTTTTGGCAACCAGCCAATATCATTAAATCCACGATTAATATAACCTCCATGCTCAACAGAAGATCCTTCCCAACCAAATAATGCTGCCACTCTAGGGTTGCCGTATAAACCAGCTAAAGTTGCACCTCTTACGGTTTCAAAAAAATCACTCCCATCTATTCTTTTGAGATTTTGAAGTTGTAATCCTGAAGATTGGTCCTTGAACGGAACGTTATAAGTTCTATCAGACTCAATTACTTTACTAAGTTCTTTCACCCCATTGTCTAATTTATCGACAAGTGATGAGTCTGTCTTAGCTTGCTCATCTAAGTTAGCAACAACTTCAGCATAATATTGATCTCCTAAGAAATCATGTGGATAAAGCGTTCGCGCCATAATTAAGATTGAAAGAGCAGTATCACCGGACAACACCTCAGTACTTAATGCCCAAGCTTCTTCGGTATTAGCTAATATAGCTCCTGCTCCTGAAACCACTACACCAGCTGTCGCAGAACCTTGAATAAAGGTTCTTCTACTAACGTTATTTGACATTTTTTTCCTCCCAAGAAATAAAAATATTAAATATTTAATAATGTATATAAAAGGTTGGCATAAATAATTTTCAGAAACAAGCAATTTATAAAATTATTTAATATTTTGTAATTTGACCAACAAAAAAATTTATATAGTATAAATAGTAGGTGAGTAATTATGATAAGTAATTTAAAAAAATTTAATGTTAACAAGCCCAACTTTAATCCGGCTTTAATAAGGCTTTTATATATGGTCGCTTTTGGAATAATTGCTTATATTTTGATATGGCCATTATTAGCTTTGTCAGTTATTCAATTTGGATTTCAATTGTTTGAGGGCATTCCAAATTCTAGATTAGTTAATTTATCAAACCAAATTATCGTGTATATAGTTCAGATATTTGATTATATAACCTATCAAACTGACCAAAAGCCTTATCCATTTTCTTCATTGCCAATAAAGACAGATAAGAAAACAAAGACTAAATCAAAAAAATAATTATTTACTATATTTAATTAATCCAAAAATTCTTCATGGCCGCTGTTTACTAGTAACCTTTTTAAAGCTTCAAAATGTCTAAATGAGTTAGCAGACTCTCCAGATGCTTCTGCTTTCACTTGATCAGCAACTTTTTTTGCAATTTGCCCATTAATAGATTTAATTTGTTTTCCTGTAGACATCGCCAAAATTTGAGCTCTACATGCTTTTTCTAGGTAATATAGAGATTCCCAAGCTTCATAAACACTATTTCCTGTAACAATAATTCCATGATTAGCTAAAAATAAAATATCCGCTTCAATCATTGAGTCGCCAATAGGTTTTGCTGTATGCTTATTTAATACTAAGCCTTCATATTCATCTAAATAACTAATATTATTATAAAATCTACAAGCATTTTGGTCAGCCATTAACAATCTACCTTTTTCTAACATCGTAATCGCTAAAGCAGATTCCATGTGTGTATGCATTACACATTTATTTTTATTATTAGCTCTGTGCACAGCGCCATGAATCAAAAAAGCAGTAGGTTCTGCATATCCCTCGCCAGATATTTTCTCCCCCTCGCCATTAACAACCAGTAAAGAAGATGCTGTAACTTCTGACCAATGTAATCCATAAGGTATTAATAAATACTTGTCGTCTTGATTAGGCAAAGATAATGATAAGTGATTATCAATTCCCTCTGAAAAACCAAAATAATCTGCCAATCTATAGGCGGCTGCTAGATCTTGTCGTGCCTTTAATTCAATATTATCCATAATATTGCCTAATCATTAAACATTATCACTTGTCTTACAGTAGACCCCTCAGATAACTTATCAAATCCCTCATTAATATCATCTAAAGATATATGATCACTCATTAATCTATCAACTTCTAATCTACCAGATTTATATAAATCTATATATGCAGGTATATCTCTATCAGGCACACAACTTCCTAAGAATGAGCCTTTAATAACTTTTTCTCCTGCCACTAAGTCTACATGTTGTATAGAAAAATTTCTTTCAGGATGTGATAAACCGGAGGAAACTACTGTTCCACCTCTTTTTAAAATTTTATAGGCTAGTTCCATAGCTTTTTCTGAACCTACACACTCAAAAGAATAATTTACTCCTCCATTATAGCTATTTTTCAATTGTTCAACTATATTTTTATCATCAGCTTTATAAACCTCATCTGCTCCTAGTTGTTTAGCAATAGCGAGTTTATCTTCTAATAAATCAATACCTATAATTTTTGACGCACCTGCAGCTTTAGCTCCAATTAATGCAGCTAAACCCGTACCGCCTAAACCTACTACTGCCACTGTAGATCCAACTCTAATATTGGCAGTATTAAAAACTGCTCCAGCTCCTGTGATTACTGCACAGCCAAATAATGCTGCTTCGTCTAATGGAAGAGTTTTTTCAACTTTAACTAAAGATTTTGAAGAAACTACTGTAAATTCTGAAAAACAAGAAACTCCTACTTGATGATTAATAAAATCACCATTTATTTTGAATCTTTTTTCTCCTGATAATAGAGTACCTGCTCCACCTGCAGCTAAACCGGGATCACAAAGAGCGGGCCTACCTTCCTGACATGGAATACAATTTCCACAAGATGGAACAAACACAAATACAACATGATCTCCTATTTCTAAATTTTTAACTCCTTCTCCTAATGCTACAACAACTCCAGATCCTTCATGACCTAAAACCATAGGCATAGCCCTAGGTCTATTTCCATTTACAACTGATAAATCCGAATGACATAAACCAGCGGCAGAAACTTTAACTAAAACTTCATCAAATCCAGGAGGATCAACTTCAATTGTTTGCACTTTTATTGGTTTACTTTTAGCGAATGGTCTAGGTAAACCCATATCATATAATACAGCGGCACGACTTTTAATAGTTTTATTCATTAGTAAACTCCTTTGTATGAAAAACTATATATATAAAACTATAAAATTAAAAATCTTTTTTCTTTTCATTGGAAAATAAATATATAATTAAAGATATTAATAGTAAAATAGCCACAAATAAAAAAGCTACTCTATAAGCCTCTATTGGGGCGCCGGAAGAGTCTCCTCCCATTAAATAAATTATTTTACCAGTTAACCATTGAATAAAAAACACACCTGCAAAATTAAAAAAGTTAGCAGTAGATAATGCTCTTCCCATATATTCTTTATCAAATAAAGTCTGATAATGAGAAATTAAAGCTATACTAAATGCTCCAAAAAAACCTAATACGCAAAACAGTATATATAAATATATACTATTAATTTGAGTAATTATTGAGAGTATACAAAGTAGTGTAATTACTCCTAAAGACCCAAATATCACTAAGCTTTTGTAGCTTCCAAATAAGCTTCTTAAACTTCCAAATACAAATGATCCTATATTCCAACTTATTGCCATTAACATTAAAATTGTACCTCTTGATATGTTATCCATCCCGTGAACATCTTTTAAATATGGAGCCCCCCATAAACCTAAAATAACAACCAAAGAAGAATAACTAAGAAGAGACATAGGTATCATATATTTAAAGTTTCTTTCTTTTAAAATAAATAATAAATTTTTTATAGATATTGACTCATTTTTTTCATTTAAAACCAAATCTTCTTTTTTATCATTTAAAGTAAAATGATAAAGCATCATAACTAATAATGTAATTATTGATGCCAGCCAAAATGATAATCTCCATCCATAAATTTCTGAAAAGTATGACAAGGGAGTTGTAGCTAATAACCCTCCAATTCCTCCTACTGCCAATATTATGCCAGCCAACTTAGAGAACTTATCACTACTAGTCCATCTTGTTATAAGAACTAAAGCACCCATAAGACAGATAGAACAACCTAAACCCATAAAAACTCTGCCTAATAATAAGCTATAAAATGAATTTGATGATGCAAATATAACTGATCCTAAAACTGCAAAAATTATAACTAATGACATTACTTTTTTAGGACCATATCTATCAATCAATATTCCAGCTGGTATTTGAAATAATGCAAAAGAAAGAAAGAATACGCCACCTAATAATCCCATATTATTAGGGTTTATATTAAAATTAGTCATTAATGTTGGAGATAAAACACCAATTGAAGTTCTTAAAAATTGACTTACTGTATAACCAGCACATAGGACAAGCATTATATAAAAAAACTGGTTTTTATTATTAAACATAAAACCTTATTACATAAATAAATATTAAATTGATATTTTTTTATGTAATAAATAAATTTTTATGATAAAATGTATGCGAATTTATTAAGGATTATAATATGATATTTAAATGGCATTTTATAGGTAAAATAAATATTTATTTACTCTTATTTTTATTGTTCTTTTCTAAAAACATTTTAGCTTCAGAAAAAGATTATTGGCATGACAGTTTAAAACCATTAGAAAACCAAGATTGGGATTTATCTAAAGCTAAGCATCTATTAGAAAGAGCTGGATTTGGAGGCACACCTGAAGAAGTAGAGTTTTTATTTAGACTTGGATTGCCAAAAGCAGTTGAGCACCTCGTTTACTATGAAAATATTTCAGTCATACATATGCCTGAATTTGATGAATCAGATATACATGATCCAGGACTAATAAATTTTCCACCAAGTAGGCCTGCAACTACTAAGCTAGCTAAAGAAACCGGAGAGGCTCTTGGAATAAAAGTAAAAGAATCTGGCAATAGAAAACTACAACCCATAGTGAATAAGTTTTTCTTTTGGTTGAGAGCTAGCAGATTAGAAACTAAAAGAGTTGCATACTGGTGGGCAGATAGAATGATAAATTCTCCTAGGCCTCTAGAAGAAAAAATGACTTTATTTTGGCATAATCATTTTGCAAATAATGAGACTAAAGTAAGAGATTACAGAAAACTACTATTACAAAATAAAACTTTTAGACTTCATGCTACTGGTAATTTTAGAAATTTAATTATAGCAACAGCGAAAGACCCGGCCATGCTATATTTTTTAGATGCTGGACAAAATATTAAAGGATCTCCTAATGAAAATTTCGCTAGAGAAATTATGGAGCTTTTTACTTTAGGTGTAGGCAATTATGAAGAGAAAGATATTCGCGAGGCAGCTAGAGCATTTACAGGTTGGAATACGAATGATTTAGAATTTATAGTTAATAAAGACCAACATGACTCAGGTAATAAAACTATACTTAATAATACAGGAAATTTCTCAGGAGAAGATGTAATTGATATATTACTTTCTCAAGAAGCTGCTTCAAAATTTATTGTAAAAAAAATATATAAAGAATTTGTAAATGAAATTTATAATGAAAAAATTATTGAATCCTACGCCGATATATTAAGAAAAAATAATTTTGAATTAAAACCACTTTTGTCTGCAATATTTATATCAAAAGATTTTTATAGCAAAAAAAATATGGGTTCACATATAAAGTCTCCAGTAGAATTAGTTGTTTCCACTTATCGAAAATTAGGATTAAAAGATACCCCTGGTATTCCAGACTTTAATCAATCCACAACTTCCATGGGACAAACTTTATTTTGGCCTCCTACGGTAGCTGGTTGGGCTGGGGGAAAAAGTTGGATTACTCCAGCATTATTGATGGAAAGAGGTAATTTTGCTAGAAGTTTTTTATATCCAGATATAGATTTTATAGATAAAGATTTTTATTCACCTGATCCAAAAATTATCGTGATGCATAAAGCAATTAGAAATGGAGCAGATATAACTAGCGCTACTAAATCAAGTAATGGTGGAGACTCCATGATGATGATGTCCGAGGCAAATATGATGGCGGACAGAGATGAAGATTTTAATACAAGATATGGTTCTTATAGAGGTTGGCAAATGGCTGTCTCTAAAGTTAAACCCATAGCAAGAAATACGATCAATACTAATTTTACGTCAATGGTTCTAAATAGTGGAGCAAAAAATACTACAGATGCTGTTGATTACTTAATTAATAGATTTTTAATTGTTAAATTAAATAATGAAAAACGAAATATGATAGTTTCTTTTTTAAGTGATAATTTAGGAACAAAAGATATTATTGAAGCTAAAACTTATTTAGAAGATTCTCTTAAAATGACATTACATTTAATAATGAGTCAACCAGAATATCAGTTAGGGTAGTTACATGAAAAATATTAAAAGAAGGACATTTCTTAAAGCTACTTCAGCAGCAACTATAGGAGCAATGTCTCCTATTAGTTACTTACATTCTAATGAAACTATAAATGGAAAAATACTGGTAGTATTAGAATTATCTGGAGGAAATGATGGTTTAAATACTATAGTACCATATGGGGACGATAATTATTACAAACATAGGCCTAAAATTGGAATCAAAGAAAATAAACTTTTAAAAATTGACGATTATTTTGGTTTTAATCCAGGAATTATTGGGTTAGAATCTTTGTATAAGGATGGAAATATGGCTATCATTCATGGATGTGGTTATGACAATCCATCATTTTCACATTTTACATCTATGGCATATATGCATACAGCAGCACCAAATAGTGGAGAAGAATATGGCTGGCTAGGAAGATTAGCGGATCAAATGGCTCCCTCATCTTATAAAAATTTTATAATTAATGTAGATAAAACACAGTCGCTTGCTGTAAAATCTAAAAATCATGTTCCTATAGTATTTGACCGCCCAGAAAGATATCAGAGGGAAGGATTTTATGCTCAAAAAAATGCTCTAAATTCAATAATAAATAATCAAACTAATATTGAAGTTAATTCGTCTCATAAATTCTTAAATGAAATAGCTAAAAGTGCTAATCTATCTTCAAATATAATCAGCGAAGCTTGGTCAAAATATAGAAGACAAGTTGATTATGGTATTGATGCTGTAGATTTAGATAAAATTGCAGCATTAATTGAATCTAATTTACCTACTAAACTTTATTACACTTCGTTCAGAGATAATGCATTTGATACGCATGTCCATCAAAACAATCTTCATACGAGACTTCTTACTTATGCATCTGACGCTATAAGAGGCTTTATGAGTGATCTTGATAGAATGGGAAGATCAAATGATGTTATTATATTAGTAATGACCGAATTTGGCAGAAGGGTTCCTGAAAATACTAGCTTAGGAACCGATCACGGTTCTGCAGGCCCAATGTTTGTTATTGGTTCCTCTGTAAAAGGTGGACATTATGGAAAAATTCCAGACCTTGTAAATGGTTTAGATGAAGGAGATAATTTAAAATACACCACTGACTTTAGAAGTGTTTATGCAACAATAATTGATAAATGGCTGCAAGTTGATTCTAAAAACATTTTAAGAAAAAGCTTTCAAACCTTTGATATCTTCGATAGAACTGTTTAATAGTTTTTTTTATTAAAATAATGTAAGATATTTCATTATAAAAATTTACGAAAGATAAATCAGGGGAAACAAATGAATATTTCATACGAAAGTTTAGATGATGGATTATCAAAAACTTTATTAAAGATAAGCTTAAAGCTAGAAAATATATTGGTCTTTATTGGTAAAATAGGTGCATGGTTATCTTTACCTTTAATAGGCATTATAATATTTGATATAATATCTAGACGTTTTTTCGTATTAGGATCAACAAAACTTCAAGAAATGGAATGGCATTTACATGCAGCATTATTTTTACTTGCTCTAGGATATGCATACGTAAAAAATTCTCATGTTAGAATAGAAGTGATTAGAGAAAGTTTTTCGACAAAAATAAAATCTATTTTAGAAGTTATAGGAATTCTATTTTTTATTCTCCCATATACCGCTTTGATAGTATGGTTTGGACTAGATTTTGTAAGTCGTTCATTTCAGATGAATGAGGTTTCTTCTGCACTTACTGGTTTATCGCACAGGTGGATTATTAAATCATTTGTGCCTATGGGAATGGCATTTTTATGGTTAGCGGGAATAAGTGTACTCTGTAGAAATTTAGCATATTTGATTGGTTTAAGTAATAATAATGACTTAATTGTTGAAGCTTCACAATCTATGTCTCCTGAATTAGCTAATGCAGCTGATGAACTTATTAAAGAAGCAAATACAGAGGAGAATAAATAATGCATATGGATTTTGTAACATTACTTCCGGTCTTAATGTTTGCTACTTTAGCCCTTCTATTGTTTAGTGGCTTTCCTGTGGCATTTGTATTAGGTGGTGTTGGGTTAGGATTTGGTTTCTTAGGTATAGCATTTGATGTATTTAGTTTTATAGAATTTTTCAATATTATATCTAGAATTTGGGGAGGTGTTTGTGAAAATTTAATTTTAGTAGCTGTCCCAATGTTTATATTTATGGGAACTATGCTAGAAAGAAGCGGAGTCGCAAATGACCTCTTATATTGCTTACAGGTTCTTTTAAGGAAAGTACCAGGTGGACTAGCACTATCAGTTACCATTATGGGTACGATTATGGCTGCAACAACAGGAATTATAGGAGCGTCAGTAGTTATGATGACTCTTCTTGCTCTTCCAGTTATGTTAGATAGAAAATATGACCCATCATTAGCTACAGGTACGATAGCTGCTTCAGGAACTTTAGGTATATTAATTCCTCCATCTATTATGTTAGTGATTATGGCTGACCTTCTATCAATTTCCGTCGGAACATTATTTTTAGCTGCTGTAGTTCCAGGTTTACTTCTAGCATTTATTTATACAATATATATTTATTTAAGAACAAAATTTAATCCTAGTTTAGCGCCTCCACTTTCAGATGATCTTGGACCTAAAACTAAATCCGAATTGTGGATGATGGTTTTTAGATCTTTTTTACCTCCTATATTTTTAATTTTATGCGTTTTAGGTTCAATATTTGCAGGTGTAGCTACACCTACTGAGGCTGCAGCAGTTGGCGCTTTAGGTTCAATCATATTAGCCTTATTTAATAAACGTTTAACTAAAACTGTTATAAAAAGTGTTACAGAAAGATCTGCTTTAACATGTGCTATGATATTTGGTTTATTTATTGGTGCAACCGCATTTTCATATGTATTTAGATCTTTAGGTGGTGATGATTTAATCCATCATTTTGTTGAGAGTTTAGGATTAGGTTCTTGGGGAATATTATTTTTTATGATGGGCATGGTTTTCTTATTAGGGTTTTTCTTTGATTGGGTTGAGATTACATTAATTGTGCTTCCTCTTTTTGCACCTATTCTGGCCACACTTGATTTTGGCACACATTTAGATCCTACAATGGTTATTCCATGGGTTGCTGTTTTAATTGCAGTAAATTTACAAACGTCTTTTTTAACACCGCCCTTTGGGTTTGCATTGTTTT
>CEUL01034973.1_pt1 | contig 14512 bp, 7 predicted proteins | sample 427021 | NCBI WGS metagenome assembly CEUL01 (sample SAMEA2622800, study PRJEB7988) | marine metagenome | isolation source: saline water (ENVO:00002010), including | reverse complement strand
GTTGACGTTGAAGCGGGGGACACAAGATGATCTTTGTTTCACCAGTAACCTTTCCAATACTCAGGAAGGTGTTTTCCTCCATGAGGTCGAACACGAGGTTTCCCGTTACGGTATTTACTGGGGGGGACAGTCGTTTTCGGACAATTGGGCGTCAAATTGAAAACCTTGCACGGCGCGAGTGTGAAATTTGTATCACACCCGAAACGCCCATCAGGGAAGGTTTGGGAGCACTAAGTAAGACCGGTGGAAGGTTATACCTCACGGAGGGTTTTTGGCACTTCAATAAGTCAATTGAGATCGACTCAAAGTTCATTCAGGTAATTTCCCTGTCTCCAGGGCGCACTGTTTTCAAAAGAGAGGGGGACCGTGCGACAGCAGAACCGATTATAAAGAGCACGGGCGAGAGTAATGTTTTTGAGGGCATTCGGTTTATAGACGAAACGGGAACAGTTGCAACGCAGGCTTTGAAGATAACGGGTTCTAACACAGTCGTTCGTAATTGCGTGTTTGAGGACTTTTATAACGGGGTACTTGTAGATAGTTGTGACAGGGTCAGGATAATAGATTGCGAGTTTCAAACTGGTGCAAACCGAGCAATTGAGTATAGTGGTACCTGCGTTGGTGGTATGATTACGCAAAACACAATTGAGCGGGCGGGTGGAAACGTGTATTTGGGCGATAACGTATCTGAGGTTACTGTAATTGCAAATACCTTTGATACAACAAACACACAACTAAGTTACTTCGCTGGCAGGAGTATTGAGACTGGTTCCGCTCTCAACGTAATCGACCCATCACGGGTAGAGGAGCGTTGCTAATGGCCACTACAATTGGATTTCAAAATCAAACTGACGGGCAGGTACTCAACAGAACATACCTGAATAACAATTTTGAGGATATCAACACGTATGTTGCAGGCGGCATACCATTTGTTGATCTGGAACACGAGTACCATTCTTTTGCAGTCACTTTGTTTACCGGGGATCTCGATGCAGGTGAAAACGCAATCCACCAGGTGGAGCTTCCAGGTCAGACATCCATGGGCACTACCGCTGTTCTGGTAGAGGCACAGCACACACGCGCTGGACCTGCCGATGACGGTGGAGCTGTAACGTGGGAGTATTTTGATTCATACGCTGATGCGTATAGCGGAAGTGACGTGAAGCATACAATTACCATAGCCGATGACGCAGATGGGGGGTACTTTATCAATGTAACAGACATTGCATCTGCCATAGACACGGCGATAACAGCCAACAGTGCGTTTTTTGTACGAGTAAGCGCAGCAACACATAACGCTGCTAGTGTTTGCCTTACTCTTTGGTTTAAGCTGAAACATTCAACCGCGACACTGGAGTCCTAATGCCCACATCTATTGACTTTGACGTATTCTCAGAAGGGCAGGCAGTTGTTGCTGCGGATATCGACGGCAACTTTGCCAAGATAAACACATATCTGTCCAACGGTATACCCAATGCGGATTTAGACAACAAATATCATAACATCTGCATTTCGATTCCGTTTGGTGACATGACATCAGGCAGCAACAAAATCTACGGATTTTCCGTTCCAACTTCATTTTCAGAAGGTGGACTTGTGTTTAATGAAATCAACACAACACGTGGCGGTGATCCCAGTGGTTCAAACTTAGGCGCTCTCGCGGTTCGTCTTTACACATCGTATGCAGATGCATTTGCCTCTACAACAGCGAATGCAAAGTACACAGTTTCATTTGGTGATGATGTCGCGGGTGGAACGATGGACGCTGGTCAGGCGGCACTTGTTTTTGACCCAGGACAAAAACTATTCGTGCGCGCTGACGTAACCACCAATAACGCACTGGATGTTACTGTTCAGCTTTGGTTCAAAGCGCAGCACAGGAGTTAGCATGGCAATTTACCAAGTACCGAAAGATAGCAAAGGCTACAAGAACCCAAAGACGGAAACACCAGGGTCCTTTACTAAGATGCCTACTTCTCCCCTTCAAACCAGCGGGCTGATGGGCGCTGCCGCAAAGGCTAAGGCGCTAAAGCCGGGTATTCCCCCATTGCCCACGCTGGCACCAGCGTATGAGGAACCGGGGCAAACTGATGCCAGGGCGGCTGAGAAAACGCCAGCAGAGCGGCCAACGCAGGCACCCATCACAATTAACGTTGGTGGCGCAGGGGCACAGCCCGACCCAAGATCACAGGCAGCGGCGGCAATCGCACAACAGGGCACCGGGGCACCGGCTGGGGTTACCGGGGGCATACCGGCGGGTGGAATTCCAGGCTATATGACAGATATGAAAGCGTCGGGAATGGGTCAGCAGGCGGGGGCATTGAAGGTTGGAGATGAGGTTGGCACGGAGGAAGGCGATCCTGCGCCAGGTCAGGAAGACACCGAGTACGATGCACCGCTTGGTGGGCCTCCTGCAGCAGAAGAAGAAGAGGGTGGCTACCAAGACATAGACACAGGCGGGCTGAAAGAGGCAAAGGCTAACACGGAGAAGTATCTGTTCGACATTATGAATTCATCACTTGGGCTTTCAGAGACGGAGATACAAAACCAAGTTGAGCAAATAAAGATGTCAAGCGCAGAGGAACAGGAGGCACTTGTTCAGCAGATGGCTGCACGGGGTCTAGGTGCAAGCGGATTGACTGCCGCCGGTCTTGGGCAAATTCAAGCATCAAGCATGGCAGCGATGGCAAATGTAAGGTTCGAGGCAGCGCGAGTAAAAATAGAAGACCGACTCAACCGATTCAAGAGCTACATGGCTATGTATGGAAATATTCTTGGTGATGAGGTTCGAGTTGCAATGCAAAATGAAATCAACAGATTGACCAATAATGCAGCCGAATATGCAAAGCACCAGGATAGGATTGCGGATAGCTGGCAATCAATAGCAAACTGGGCCGCTTCACATAGCGCGAAGGGGTATGCGGATGGCGCTCTGTCTAAGGTAATGAACATGCTGAAGACGATTAACCCAAATACCGGCGAATATTACAGCTGGGAAGAGGTGGTAGAGAACCTTACTGTTTATCCGGCAATGGAGGATGGGGTTAAGGTTTACTATGTTCAGTGGAAACCAGGGCTAAAACAACCACCATTGTCAAAGGATTATGCTTGATTAGGCAGGAGAATTAAACATGGCAGGCGCAGTACCAGATATTACCCCATATTTTGCTCAAACTTACGCCCAAGGCATGGAGAATGCCCGACTTCAGATAAAGGCTGACCTACAGAAAGAGTTGGCACAGAGTGAAGCGGCAAACGCCATGGCGCGGACAATTGTTGGCGGCTTGATTAACGTTGGTGGAAACATTGGCTCGGCGGCAGTTGCACATGCTCTTTCAGAGCCACTGGAATCGGCAAAGGCTGGTGCCGATCTGTTTACACGGGCAACGGGGAAAGACGAGGGAGAGGAGTTTGAACGCGCTGTTAGGGAGGCGGCTTACTCAAAATTTAGAAGCGATGAAGAAAAAGCCGCCGGTTGGTTGCCGCCAGCGGACAAAAGAGTTGAGATTTATGAAGGACCTGGCAAGGCAGACGTAAAGTTCTTTATGGCCAAAACCAACAGAGAGGTTACGGCAAAAGAAGCGCAAAAGGCGATGGAGAAATGGGCAAAGGGTCCAAAGGACGAAGACGGGCAGATTAAAGCACCGCCGCCCATTGCATCTTACACCATTGGATTTGGAGACGAAACAGTCAAGGGTCACCCGGCAGTTAAACCCGTAATAGAAGCAGGGTTTGAGGGCATTCCATACGGAAGTTTGCCTAAAACGGTACGAAAAGAATGGGAAGACTTGTTTGGCGAGGGGTTTGATTACCCAACGAGAGAGCGATTTCGTGCAGATCCAGAAAGATATGGCGTCGAGTTTAAATCGGCAAAATGGAAAGGCTTGTACCGGGTAAGCGAGCAAAAACGCCTGGAAGTGAACGAAAAGATAAGAGACATGTCCATGCGAAGGGACATATCTCTGGCAAGAATAAGAGCGGCAGCAGACAAAAATGTTTTACAGGCAATGAGGGAGAGCGACCCAAAGGCAACAAATGCAAACCTTACCCCTAAAAACATCGCCCCTGACTCAAAAATATATAATGGCCTTACTCAGTACAGGAAATGGGGCCTTGTTGAAGAAAACGGCAGAAAATACCTGCAAGTCAATATTGCCAATGCGGCAGACACGGCGGCAAACGGACCTACCCTCGTGCGAGTTAGAACGCCGCTTTCACAATCGGATCTTTATAACATCAAAAACGGAATATCGTTTGCCGTCAGTGGCTCAATAAGCGTAGAGGACGCCGTACGGTGGAAAAAGCAGCTAAGGATCGCAAGTAACTACGCTAAAAGTAGGCGCATGATAGTTAACAACTATCTAACGCAACGAAAAGAAGATCAGAGCTTTCTGGGTAAACGAATATTTGCCGTGGGGTTGGGACAGGGCAACAGGATCGATGTTAGGACTCTGCACATCTCCAATGCTTTGCAGACACCAGATGATAATAAAGTGCCCCTGTGGAAAAAGATAGGTACGGTGATCACTTCGTCAAAACAGACTGTTCATAACATTAACGGCAGAAAGTTTTTAGGCCTCGGGGTTGATGCGAACGATTCAACTTATCTTGCTTTGATGAAAGATTTGAAAACCTTGGCCGCAGGTGACCAGGAGAACCCAAGGCAACACCGCTTGGCGGCTACAGTATATGCAGGGAGAAAATATGCCAGGTACAGAACACTCCTGAGAGAAGTTACCGGAAGTGCTGTTGCCTCGTCTGGCGGCACATTAAACATCACGAGCAAGCGGGGTCCTACGCAATCAAAGTCTCCATCCAGCGGCGATGCCAATATTTCAAAGCTTTCAACAAAGTGGAAAGCAGGTAGCGTAAAAAAACTGAACGCACACGTTACTACACAGTCCTATGGCCCAGCATCTAAAATAATAGACTCACGAACTCTTCGTGGGCAGTCCAGTGTTAACGTTACGCACTCGTACCAATTTTCAAATGGACAAACCAGGGAATATCGTTTTCCCAACGTAAACACGCAGGGAATCAGAAGAACCTCTAAACTTGACGATGTGGTTGCAAAGCTAAAAAATTCATCAGGCTGGAAGCCGTTTCAAGATGATTTGATGATGGAGTCATTTGCTCGTGATATTGTTCCAAGAATAAAAACATTGGTGAGCGATGCACGTGCCATCAGCAAAAATTTCACCCTAAATGAGTTTCATCAAACCGTAATAAATAAGCTCGGTGGTTTTTACACCGACCTTACGAAAGAAAATCGAGCAACTATCGACGAGTGGATTAAAGGAATTTGGGAAGATCAAGGCTATAGTCCCACTTTCCCATCAGAGGGACCGCAAGGCTCGCAGTTTGTTCCAGAGGTAGAGCCTGATCCGTACAGTCGCGCAATTGAGGCTATTGCGGCGATGGACATCAGTGACAAAGCGAAAGGCCGCAGAATGGACCACTTCTTGAGCAGGATGGCATAGTGGCAGACAAAGAAGTCAAAACGGAAGATGAGCTAAAGGCCTCAGTTACTGCGACTGCTGCCGCACCATTGCTTGTTGCTGGTGCTCCGTTTGCTGCTCTTGGAGCTGCCGGGTATGGCGCATATAAGCTGTTTAAGTCCGGTGCACAAAAGCTTACGAAAGAAGAAATTAATCAAATAAAAACACTATTTAAACAAAAACAGAAGGGCCAGCCCAGGAAGCAATATAGGACTCGGAAAGTAAAGGATGCTCCTGGAAAACCTCTCGACCCAAAGCATGGGACGGATATTTTTGTAGGGGGCACAACAAAGGCTCCTTTTTATAGCTATGAGGAAGGGTCGAAGATCGATACACCGCCACTTCCTGCGGTGACTCGGGTTTACGACAAAGAGAGCGGTCGATGGATCGAGATCCCAACGGAGGCCGGATATGGGCAACCTGGGGAACAGGTTATCTATAAGGGCGTTCGCCAGCCAGAAACCCAAAAGGGTGGTCCGCTTAGTGTGTTTGTCGCTCACAAGCCTGGTGACGTGGACTTGCTTACTTTTGACAAGGGTAACCGCCAGAACACCTCCAATCCGGCCCAAATGGTTGGAAATAATTACCTTGACCTTGCCAAAAACCTAAATCGCAAGTTCGACAGAATTCCAAGCAAGATGAACTTCATGCAGTTTGTGAGCGAACGCCTTGCTGACTTTACACCTCTGGTTACCGGCCACTTCGACAAAGAGGGCGCGAGGCGGTTTATTGACAATCGGCAGGAGAGCAATTGGATTGAGGGGGTCTTTCCAACCAGAAAAAAACTGCGCCTGCGGAAAAAAAGGAAGATCGAAAAACCTGACATACCAAAAGACCTTGCGGTATCTCCTTATGGCCAGCCAAGAATAAATCTGAAGGAGCGTGTCGAGGAGAGGTGGCAAAGGGAACGGGATGAATATTCCGTGTCTAGGGGTGAAGAATTAGGGAGACCGGTAGTTTTGATATTTAAAACCGGTTTGCTTGACGCGGGGGATCGCGGCTCCCGACCTATGACCTTTGAGGAGAGACACCTTTATGGGCTTGAGGAGTTTGACGACGGGCGAAAGCAATCACCTTTTTGGGCAAAAAGGCATGAGCTTGTAGATGAGCTGAATAAAGAGAAAAACGTTTTGATGGGCAGGCTTGAGGGCTATATAAAACAGCTACAAAATGGGCAGGCTGCGGCGTTAGATAAGATTGAGTCAGTTCAGCGGGAAATAGTTGCGCTTTCGGCAAAAGAAAAGTACCGGCTTATATTTTTTACGGAAGAAGAGGGAAGGCTCTCAGATGAGTTCAACAGCCTAGACCCCAGTAAGCTAAATGGGTGGTTAAAAAAGCACACGAAGTTTTTGGATCGCTCCATGCCATGGGGGACGGTGCCTCGTCAGGGGCAAAGTCTTGAGTGGTCAATGAAAAACGGGGAGTGGGACCGCATACGAATACCCGTCAACATGTTTACCCAGGAGCAATGGAAGGAAAAGGTTGACCGGGCAATAAAGGGTCGCCTCGATAACGTTAAAGTGCCATGGAACCCAGCTGGGGATCGTCGAAAGCTCAAGATTGGTGAGGCAACTTCGAGGCTTATGTATGGACGCACCGACCGGCCTTTTTTACCTACGAGTGATTTTACGGAAAGTGAGGCAGCACGTGCACTTGCTACCGGCAACACTCTGCCCGCATCTGAACTTCGACCGTTATTTGACAAGTATCAACAGCGACTCAAGGAAGTTCTTACAGACGAAAATATAGTCAACCGCGCAAAGATGCTCTATTTGGCAGAGCGGGATTGGCGCAGCCGCGTAACTCATCACCCGATGGCAGTGGGTGAAAAGGAGTTGCCTCTCAAACCGCCGTCAGCGCATGTGACAAAAAAACAGTATGGCTCATATTTAGAGAAAGCGAAGCAGGCCTTAGCTTGGGATGTCTGGAAAGATTTTACTCGGCATGAGAAAGAATGGAAGCCTGCTGAAGATCTACGAAAAATTGGCATAGACCCATCGACATTGAAGTCGGCAAGTATGGTGCCTGATTTTTCTGAGCGAGCAACCACAGCGTGGAAATGGCTGGTGGGCACTATTGAACCAAAAAACACATGGTTTGATGTTCCGTGGACAGAGGGTAGATGGGGTGTCGGCAACCCATTTAAAGCTGATGACTCGGTTGTTCATGGCGCGGCAAATCTACTTGGGTCATTGTTCAAGGGCATATATCAGGGTGTTGTCGCTACCCCGATGGGCTGGGATTCTGAAGGGAAAGCGGAGAGTGTAGATATACCTGTATGGGCATTAAGGCATGATGCTCTGGACAGCAGGGCAACCTCTGTTATTAATTTGCTTCGCGGCGATGATCCAGAGTCGTCGTTTCGCGGCTTATTTGGACTGCGGTGGAAGGTTAGGAAGTCATGGGATCCTTCCGCAAACAATGGAAAAGGCGCATGGAAAGGTGGCTGGGTGGCTGCTGACTCGTGGACCGCAAGTGATTACCGAGACAAGGATGACAAAGAACTAGAGGTCATTTCAAAGTATGACGATATGGATGCGGTCGAGGTTGCCGCACATGTCGCAGAGAATCTTCCGATAGAGCTAACCGCCTTGGCAATGTTTTTTCCGACCATTGCGGCGGGAATGTGGGACATACTTGCAGAGCCATTTAGCGGCAGAAATGCAAACGAGTCAGCCGAAGTACTAAAGCAGAAAATGAACCATTTCTCGGTTGGCATGGTCGAGTCTCTAGCAAAGCATATGGGAGATCCAAAAGCTGGTCTTGTGGATGAAGGGGCCATTACCCAGTTTCTGTGGCTCCTGCCGTTTGGGCAACTTAGCGCGGGCATGATGCGTAGTTTACTGAGGACAAGGTTGGGGCAGTACGCACAGAACAAACTACTCACGCCAGAAACATATGGCTACAAGAAAGAAAGCATGCCTTACAGCGAGTACGATATGCCTCACTCGCCAACGATACCTCGTCGCGATCTTGTCCTTGATAAGACATCAGGCAAGCTTGTGCCCTGGGAGAAAGCTGTTGACGATCTTGTCGAGCAGGCAAAGAAAAAGGCAATCGATGAGACTGGTTCCCCGCTAACCCCCGCAGCAGAGTTGGAAGCAAGACAAGCTTACAGTTTAAAAACAAAAACCCTATACGGCGAATGTGTGAGGATTTTATTCAAAAAGACACAGGCGCTAGATAAGACAAGAAAGTACCTAGAGAAGTTCAGGAAAATTATCCTCGAGGAGGCAGAGCTGGCCAACGCAGGCAAGCAAGGCAAGCTAACTCCAGAACAATTCCAAAGAACCGCAAGGAAGTATTGGGCAATGCAAAGTGCCCAGACTAGGCTTGAAATAGCAACGGAGGTTGCGAAGCAGACTCTCAAGAGCCACGCAACAAATGTGCCGAACCCTTACCTGCCTCTACTACCAAGAACTGTGGGTGTTGTCTTAAATTACCTTCCAAGGATAACCCAGCAATTGACGGTTATGGGCATGCCAGGGGTTGGATATAACCCCCTTTCTGTCTTTGAGACCGTTGGTCTTTTTGTTGACTGGGCATTGGCCATGGAAGGAAGGGGGATGTTGGCCGCATACTTGAGCAAGCCAAGCGAGTTACTCCCTGCTGCATTTGCTCAAAAGCAAGCTGAACTAGCGTGGAGCGTGCGCCGATTTGACACTACCGTCAGGGCAACAGCCGAAGCGATACCGCGAGAACACCGTCAAAAGGTGGGCGACACACTGGATGGTGGTGGCAAGGCGGGCACTGTAGGTAGGGATGATTTAGTGACGCCAGCAGCCCGCGAGGGTTCTGCCATGGAGGCCTTGGACAAGGTTCGCGATAGTCAGGCGCGTCGAGTACTCAAAAACAATGAGAAGCTGGGTATAGATGAACTCTCAACGGGTTCTGAACCACACATGATGACAGCTAGGGTGTTTCGGGAGGAGTATTTGGATGTCCTTAGCAAGCCAAAACACCAGGGCACACCAGGCCATAAGCGGTATTCTGAGATACACATAGAGATAAAGAGCAGCCAAAAGAAAAGGCTTGAGGACCAATACGGAAACAGGGAGATGGCGATACACTTCCTGCACGTTAAAAAAGCAGTGTATGGGGGAAAGAAGGTTCCCTTGAGGGTTCTCCAGGAATACCCAGACCTGCTTAGGGCATATAAACGCAAGCACAACATGAAGCCTAACACTCCAATTCTTACCCCAGAGATGCTGACAAAGCGGAAAGGTAAGTTTGTTCCAGGCGATGGAAAAGAGGCTCGATCAAGACTGTACTCGATGTACGAGGAGAGGCTTCCTTTGGTTGTCTGGAATCCAACAAAGCAATTGGTTGTGGAGACTGGGGCTAATAAGGCCACAACGCTGGGCGCATGGGAAGCAAACCCAATCCTTAAAAACCAGTTGAAAGATCCAATGAAATGGAGTCAGGCTGAAGCTAATGCTGCATTTATGAATATGTGGGGGAGAGACCTGTCAATAGTGGCTTTAGAAGTAAGCCACGGCATGAAAAACATACGGTTCTGGAACCCCCTTAAAGACAACGGCCCAAGCAGGGCACCGGGCGGTTGGCAGCATGGGATGTTTGAAAACCAGGCTGCGCTCAACAAATTCTGGTGGCCGCAGCAATATAAGTCATGGGGCCGACTCACACACTTCTTGAACAGGGAGCTGCAAAAGCATTGGGGAAGGGAAACGCTTGGCCCAAGGTGGAGCGAGGTGATGAAGAACATGGTCGATGACCTGGGTGGGCCAGGGGCAAAGCCTGCTCCTGGTGAGCTTGGCGCATCGACCAGTGCCTTGAAAATGAGTGAGATGAGGAAGCGAGGTTACCCGCTTGAGGCACTAAAGAAAGTTGGCCTGGAGCAGAACCTAGTTAAGCGTGCAGTGACCGGTTTGGCAGGGGCAAACTTTGCCTACCAGTCCTTCAAACTCTATAAGCACATGGCTGACGATGCGAGCATTGTTTTCAAAGGAGAAGGCCAGCCACCTTTAGTGAAGGGGTTTGTTAGTGAGTTTGTTGATGAAGTTGTTGTTGGGGTGAACCAGCGCGGCCCGTGGATTAAAATGAGTGAAGAGACAATGTTCAAGGGGTCAAACACGCCGCGCTACGGACCCTTGGCTGGTCGCTGGGTGCACGAAAGCGTGTACTGGCATCTGAAGTATGCGGAAGAACTTGCTTACGTTGCCCAGCACAATCGGTGGTCCCAGCACGTGTCCACTTGGAAGGCGCTTCATACAGTATGGAATATGCCCACATTAATGCGGAATATGTATACGAATGTGCTGCTGTACGCGCCCATGAACGACATGATGATGATGGGCAAAAACATGAACTATTACAGACGTGCATTTAGGGAGATGAAGGAGGGCGGTGACCTTTATAAGCTAGCCTACGAGTACGGCGCGTTTGACGGCACGTTTGCGCGGACAGAGCTTTCAACGCAGGCAACGACTGCGGTTCTCAAGGGTTTTGTAGGGAGAAAGAAAATTACCGGAGTTGAGCTTCAAGAGCTTGCCCGTAAACTGGCAAAGCAAGACTTTGATGGCCTTAGCGATAAGGCAAAGTTTTTTCTACAAGAAACCCCTGGGTCCCTCTACAGCGCAATGGATGACTACTTCCGGTTCTCCCACTGGCTGAAACTCACGGGACTCGATGATACAGTTCGTTTTTTTAGAAAAAAGGGCATGGATGAAGGTGCGGCTATTCGCAAGGCGATAGAAGGAGCAGATAAAAGCCTTTTACAGGAAATGGCAAATAAGGTCAGAAAAGATTGGATTGACTACGAAAACTCACCTTACTTTGTAAACATTCTTAGAACGCCAACAGAGATGGGCCTTGGTATCAAAAACATGCTTTTTGCACTGGCAGGTAAGCCATTTTTCTCGTTCTCTGCGCTAAACATGCATAAGTCCGGTCCAATCCGGCGATGGATGACGCAGAACCCCATCAAGTATCAGATTTACAAAAACGTTTGGGATACGCTTAGTGCATATGAGTATGCAGATGCGTTGGGTTCTGATCCAGACACTGCCAAGAGATGGATGAAAGCCCAGCGAAATCGAATGCCATTCTGGCGCAGGTTGCGCTATATACCAATGACTTCTACTGGGATTATTGGTAGGGCGATTGAGCACCTCTCGGGCGTGCCAAACGTAAAAGGTGAACGAGTTGTCCGCGATAACGTAATAGAAGTACCCAGTGATCAATGGGGTGATTTGCCCAAGGATTCGTTTGTATCGCAACTGAATATCGATGGGATACCTACGGGGATTAAAAAGCCAGTGAAAACGCTTGATGAGGCTATTGATGTAGCGTCAACGTTGATTAAGAGAAGTTCCCATACAGCACAAAACAGAGCGGCAGTAGCTGCAATTATTCAAAGGGATTTAGACATTCCCATATCTTGGGACAGCGACATTAACATGTGGGTTGCTAGGCAAAAAGTGACCAATGAAACAATCATACCTATGGTGACTAGATGGTTTAATGCCGGGTATTATACGCCGTTTGACTGGCTTGTGCCACAGCTTGAGGCGTACAATAAACAGAATCCAATTGGCTCATTTATAGCTCAACTAGTTGCCAATCAAAACCCACTCACCAGTCTAGCTATCGCATGGTCAACTGAAAAAGATCCGCATTTCAAAAGTGACTTGTACCGCGATGATCCAAATGCTTCTTCGTGGCAGAATTATGGAACACGGATGATGACATTTTGGAAGTACGGATGGGCCAATATGGTGCCGCCATGGTTAGGGGGAAGCTCATACGACAAGCTAAAGTCAATTGGCAACCAGGACGTTAGAGGCAGGGTTCGCGGCGCAATGGAGACATGGTTTGATGCGCTCTTGGGAATCAAATACGAGAGTAATATCGAGTTGCCTGACGATATATCACGGCAGTTGACCCTGTTTGACAAGGACATGGGAAAGGCCGAGATGACTGCCATGGACTTTACAAGAAAACAATTCGATGACACAAAAGTTTCTCCGCAGGCTGAAGGCGTTGTGTTGCCGCAGAAGCTAGATCTAAACCGCCTAATTGACTACGCAAACGGCGATGACGTTCACAGGCCGAAAGAAGGCGAGCCTATTACGCCACGCCTAGCGAAGGACATGATTGATTTCTACATGAAAACAAAGGCAAGGTTGGGGCTGAAAGCACTAGAGCGGTTGATTGCTGCCGTTGGTACGGTGCCACCGCTTCCAAGGGAGTGGCAAGCGGAAGAGGGTCCGGTGTTGGAACGGGGTAAAACAGATAAGGAAATCAAGCCTCCAACTGTGGAGGTTCCGCTCGAAACCTGGGGGTGGACGGGAGACACCAGGAAAAATAGGGAGTTACTAAGTATTGCTGCGCTCCAGATGATGATTACAGGGTTGCCGATGGGATTTTACAACAACATTCTCAATAGGGAGAGTAGCTTCAATCAGGAAGAATTTAATTCATACCTACAGAAAAGGGTGATGGGTGCCAATGATGGCAGAAAATTAACACGCAAAGAGTTGATCAAAATTTCAAACATGTACAAAGAAAAGACCAAAGGATATAAACTTGTATATGAAATGTTGTTTGGCGCATTAGACGAGCGGGGTACTGTTGAGCAAGATCCAAAGGGTATTATCTCAAATCTGAGAACTCTGAAGACTCGCTTGAAGGATTACATTGACGAGCAAAAGAAAGCACGGCAGCACGGGGAGCCAATTCCAGGCAAAGAAAAGCCGGGTTACTACGAACACAGAGAGGTAAAGTAAAATGGCATCGATTAGTTTTGGAGCAGGGGGCGCAGCTCGGAGCATAACTCAAGAAGGCGGCTACCGCCAAAAGGCAGGTTTGCTTCCCCCGCACATGGAAAAATGCACCGTCACCACGGGCAAGGTCTACCGGGTTGTTCCGGCGTATGCATGTGACACGTGGGAGATTTATATCGTGCTTGGTAGTGAAGACCCCATGGTGCGCGTGTTTGGGTTAGACGATGATTACGCTGGCAGTGGTATTCCGTCAGCGGGAACTAAGTTTGAGTTGAACATCAAGGATGATTATGAGTCAGGCGCAGGTGGTGGCTTTGACATGGCCTCGCTCTCCTCCAAGTCAATCATTGTTGATCAGGCATGGAAAGGCTTGATGTTCGAGGTTGAAGAGAAGGCGGCTGACGGTGACCCTGGCACGGCCACAATTAAAGTAAAGGCATACCGGTCTGGGCAGTGTACATTCGAGGGCACGTTTGCCGCCGGAACCCAAGAGGATAACTAGGAGTAAATCATGAGCGTTCGCACAGGAATACGGATTGCAGGTTTCCCGGTTGAAACAACGGAAACGGCAACATCACTTACAGTCACCACCGAGAGCACTCGTGACCTTATTCTAAATACGAACGAGGGCACAAACTCTGGCTCGATCACAATTCATGACGGCACTGCGGGTGACATTGAGCTTGCCCCAAAGGGGGCTGTTGTTGTCGAAGATGGTGACATCGAGCTAAAGCCGACAACAATCAGCACGGCCCACATCAAAACAACCGGTTCGCTGGATGTTCGTTGTACCGATAACATGCGCCTGGGCACTGATGATGCTGATAGTGTTCGCATTGGCCGAACAAACACCGCGCTTGCAAAGGTTTACATTCGCTCGGGCAGTGATGATGATCTGGTTGTGTCAAACAGTAAGGTTGGCATAGGAGTAGATGACCCGTCTGAGGCTCTTGAGATTGATGGTGACATTCAGCTAAGTCCAACCGCAAGCAGCACGGCACACGTAAAGGTTCCATCTGGCTCGCTGGATATTCGTTGTGCAAATAGCCTAAAAATCGGCACGGATGGCGCAGACAGCGTGCGTATTGGTCGTACCAATACTACAGCAGCAAAGGTTTATTTACGCTCAGGAAACGATGACGACTTGGTTGTGTCCAATGGTAAAATTGGAATTGGTACCGACTCGCCAGCCCATGAGCTTGATGTTGACGGCGACGTTCATGTCAGTGGTGAAGTCAAAACCGCTAACATTGGTTACACCGATGGCGA